>Ga0315280_10001896_pt1 | contig 34925 bp, 35 predicted proteins | sample YL17G06_40_MG_FD_203697 | JGI IMG/M metagenome (GOLD analysis project Ga0315280, IMG submission 203697) | Sediment microbial communities from Yellowstone Lake, YNP, Wyoming, USA - YL17G06_40 | ecosystem: Environmental > Aquatic > Freshwater > Lake > Sediment | place: USA: Wyoming | collected...
CCACACATCTCCTTTCACTTGCCAGATTTTGCCTTTCGCGCCTGATATCTGGCCAAGCCTTCATTAAACAACTTTTCCTCTTCCTCGGTAATGACGATAAGAGGCGGCACCTCAACAGGTTTCCCCTCAAGGTTCACAGCCACCATAACGTAATAGGCAGTCAGCGCTGGGAGCCGCTTGCCGGTGAGAAGATTCTCCGCCTCAACCTCTATCCGCACTTCCACTGATGAGCGGCTGGTAAAAGTGATTTTGCCATGAATCAGCACCAGGTCTCCAACACGCACCGGGTTATGGAAATTGATGTCTTCGACCATTGCAGTGACCGGGTTAGCACGACTATGGCGGGCAGCCACTACACCGGCGGCGTTATCCATCAGCTTCATCAACTCGCCACCATGAACAAAACCGGCAGGATTGGTCTGGTGCGGTAACATCAGTTGCGCCATCTCAACCGCTGAATGCCCTACTGTCCTGCCCTTAAATTCCTTGCTCCTGTCCAATGTTTCCAGCAGCGCATTGAAATTATTTTCGTGATTCGCCTCAACCTTGCCCGTCCTGCGAAAGAAATCAGCGATCTCACCAAAACCTTCCTCCTCTGCCACCTCCGCTGCCTCAGGATACAACTTGGTCGCCTCTTCATGCTCACGACCAGTAGCCAGTTTCAGATTTGCCGCGGTATCACCCAGGCCGCCAAGGAATTTGAACTCATGCTCGGCATGTTCCGCTTCATTCTGAGCTGTCGTCAAAAACATGTCAGCTACCTGCTCGAGGCCAGCTTCTTTGGCAGCCTCGGCAAAGTATATATAGTTAGCGTGGGCATGTAGCTCTCTAACGAAGGCCGTGCGTAATTTTTCTTCTGTTTTACTTCCTTTTAGCTGCATAATTCTCCCCCTGCTCGACTAGTACCACATAATGCTTGACATCAATTTATTTTCAATGTAGCTGCAACCCTTTAGGGTCGCCTGAGCGAGGCTAAAACCTCGCGACTACATTCCTCAAATAACTTCTCTCCCGTCAGACTAGCCTTTGGAGATAGCGATGAGCTTGAAGGGCTGCTTTAGCTCCCTCACCGGCAGCAACCACTATCTGTTTTTCCGGGACATTAGTCACATCTCCGGCAGCAAAAAGGCCGGGAACATTAGTCTCATTGTTACAATTAACCTCGATTTCCCCAAGACGATTAAGAGCAGCTATACCCTTCACCAAGTCCGAGTTTGGCATAAGTCCGATTTCAATAAAGACACCGCTAACCTTAAGCTCCCTCTCCTGTTTTGTTTTCAAATCCCTTATTTTTATCTCGTCAACAAATTTTTCTCCGGTTATCGACACGACCTCGTGCTCCAGAAATATTGTTAGGTTGCTGGCGCCCTTCACCCTGTCGATTAATATCTGGTCGCCAGTAAGTGGAGTCACCGATACCAGATAGACCTGGCCGGCTATTTTGACCATGTCATCAACAGCCTCCAGGGCTGAGTTGCCGCCTCCGATGACGGCCACCTTCATATCAGCAAATAAGGGACCGTCACAGATAGCACAATAAGTGACCCCTCTGCCTCTGAGCTTTTCTTCTCCCGGGACGTTCAAAGGGCGAGGGCGCTTACCGGTGGCAATTAAGACCGCCTTAGCCTGGTAGATTTCGCCATTTGCAGTCTTAGCCTCAAAGCCGCCGCTTATTCGAGACAGACTGCTGACTCCCTCCCCGACTTTCATATCTATTGGAAACTGTTTTACCTGTTCCTCGAATTTGTGAATCAGCTCCGGGCCTCCGATAAGCTGATAGCCCATATAATTCTCTATCCCCAATGTCCAGTTGACCTGTCCCCCCACGTCTTTGCTCAGCAACATGGCATTCAGCTTTTTTCGCGCCGTATAAACGGCTGCCGTCATGCCGGCGGGGCCACCTCCGATAATCATCAAGTCGTACATTGCCAATAACCTTTATCTAAAGGTTCAGCTTCTGCTTCAGCCATTTCTCATCGTAGCCGACGGAAATCTCACCATCGATGTCAATCACCGGCACAGCAAATTGCCCCGTCTTGCTGAGCATCTCATCGCGGGCAACTTTATCCCTGGCAACATCAAGATTCTTATAAGGGACTTTGTTTTCGTCCAGCAACTGCTTGACTTTAATACACCAGGGTCAGGTAGTGGTAGAATAAACTCTAACCTCTCTTGCCATTTCATCCTCCTTGGTGTTTTTAGCGGGGTGCTTAGTCTATCTAAAGTAGAGTGCCCTATCACCGTAACCCATCAAATAAAAACTGCCAGTCACAATCGACGGCTTGTGCTACAACAAATATAGGCAGATGCAACCTCATTGCCAAGCGAATAATGTTTAAGAACTTAGAAATAACTTCCAATGTGGACATCATCTCAACTTCGTATTACCTTGACCTACCGGATGCTTCTCTCCACAGAGACTATCTTCGCAGCTTCTCTATACCACAGCGGGTATCCTGAGTTGCCTTGACCTTCGCCCTTATCTCAGCCAACAGCTCCCACGCCCCCTTCTCATCACGGTCAATAATTACCTGCTCCAGTTTCGTTACCTGCTGCTAATCCAATGTTATTACCGCTTTCGGCATGAACTACCTCCCACACAATCAGCTTTCCTGACAATTTTTGCATACTCCACGAAACTCAAGCCGATGATATATAACCCTGAAGCCTGTTTTGCGGGCAACTCTCCCATCTACTTCCTCGTTCACAGGCTCGTCGACATCGAACACCTGGCCGCACTTTTCACACCTGAAATGGTAATGATTATCCATTCGGGCATCAAACCGGCTCGAAGCACCGCAAAGGTCGAGCTCTAAAATTTCCCCGCTTTCGCATAAAAGCCTGAGATTTCGATATACCGTCCCCAAGCTGATGTTGGGTATCTCCTTCCTCACTTCGTTGCATATCCAATCAGCCGTCGGATGAGAGGTTGTACCTCTCAACACTTCAAGAATAGCTTCCTTCTGTTTCGTTATCCTCAACATGTTTTTGATAATAGTTATTGTTATTTATATTATACATCCACTTTTGCTTTTGTCAAGAGTCCACAAACAGCCAAAACATTAATGCTTTCAATTTTGAAAATTTGTATTTTGGCATTGTTTGGGATTTAGGATTTAGTGTTTGTGGTTTCCGGACTCGAAGGTTTTGACCGCCTTTCCTTTCGGTCTGACGAGCAGTCTAAGCCCTTCAATGCCTGCAACCACAACCTCATCGCCGACTTCTAGTTCTGATTCACTACATGTCGCCTTCCACAGCACACCCTGGACTTTAACATAGCCCTCGGGAGCCAGCCGCTTGGTCACTTTACCCTCATTGCCAATTATAGCCTCAGCAGCCACCTTCGGCCTCATGAGGAAGGTCAGCCTACCTATCCGGTACATAACATAGGAATACACCGCTAAAGCCACCACTAATATACCCAGAACCCACAGCGGAAGGCTTACATTGAACCGCGGCAGCAACCAAAGCACCACAGCCACCAGGATGGACTCTTCCAGCATCCAGCCTAAAATCGCTTGCACCGTATACCAGAGTGGTGGTTTGCTTTTCATTACTTATGACCGCTACACTGCCTCATACCGCCCTTCACCACAAAGATAGGCACAATTCGGACAGTATCTCGAGTCAGCAGGAACATTGGCACCGCAATTAGGACAGGAAGTATCTAACTTCACGCCGCAACTGCCACAGAATCGGTAGCTTGTAGGGTTTTGTGAACCGCATTTTGAGCATGTCTTTTCCGACTGCTGCATCCCGGCTGCCAGCCTCGTCCCGCAAGCCGCACAGAACCGATGACTCATCAGATTCTCCTCTCCACAATTAGGGCAGAGGAACGTTTCCGTCATATTGTCAACCACCTCATGCTGGTGTTCAGCCAATAGTACATCTTCACATAACTAACGGCCTGATCCGCAAACCTAATTCTATCCGTTTAAAGCCCACATCTCAAGCTAATCATAACTGCATAGACAAATAATTCCGGCAACTTTACCACGAAGCTTATTGGCGACGTCTGAGAGAGCTTTGAGCTCTGCTAGATAAGGGGTTATAGCTTCTGAAAGTCCTGTATTAAAGTCCCCGGGCGCTACAGCTCGCTTCTGATAAAAAAGTCAATTTCCAAGAAACTTAACTCTTGGTGCATTACGACATACTTGGCAACACGGAGACAAAATCCCATTGTTGTAGTCAGTCCTCCAAAATGGCGACGACTCGAGCCCACCCAGCGCTGCCGCCGGTAAGCTTCACCGGGAAGCAGGCGACTTTGAATCCTAAAGGTTTAGGCAGCTTATCCAGATTGGCTAACTTCTCTATATGACAGTATTCCTTGTCTCTGCCGACGAAATGTGCACCCCATAGCACGCGCTTATCGCCTGTCTTGGCGAACTCCTCCTTTATCGCCCAGAACGGCCGGTCCCATCCCCAGGCATCGATGCCCATAACCCTGACGCCCTGCTCGATTAACCAAAGGGTGGACTCCCTGGTCATGCCACAACCAGCTTCAAAATACTCAGGTTCCCCCCACAATTTGTCAGCTCCGGTTTGTATCATCACAATGTCCCAGGGCTTAATCTTATACTTAATTTTGGCTAAAGCCTTCTGAAGGTCATCTACAGTGACACCGGAGCCACGAGGCTTATGCCTCATATCCAATACCACGCCATCGTGATAGAACCATTCCAATGGCATCTCATCGATAGTCTTAGCCCTCTTCCCCCCAGAAGTAGGAAAATAATGCCATGGAGCATCAACATGAGTCCCAGCATGGGCTCCCAGCGTTACGCTGTCATTAGCCCAGCCCAGCCCCTGTGGCAAGTCCTTATCAGTGCAGCCGAAGAACATCTTCATCAACTCGACGGCCTGCTGATGGAGCTCATGTGTTACCTTCACCGGCAGTGGCTCACTGGGGCTATCTTCCATGGGGACGCTCAAATCGACTATTCTGACCATTTCTCACCTCCAAATGATATTTGCGTCAAGATTATGGCACAGGGACAATCGGTTGGCAATCTAGACTCTTAATATCAGACCGAATGCCCAATTGCTATATAGCTTAGGGTGAAGTAATTATCCGATTTTGGTGTAGTTTGGCGGGCAGTTCCAGAACTTTTGTTTGAAAAGAGGCAGTTTATTCCAGATTTACAACAGCTTTGGTAACCTGTTCGCTGCTGGCGCAATAAGCTCACCAGTCGCGATGGCTAAACCACGGGTGCAAAATGTAGTTGCAACCCTTTAGGGTCGCTCGTCATGTCATTGCGAGGAGCACCCATTTCTGTCATCGCGAGGAGCGTAAGCGACGTGGCGATCTCAGCCGAGGCAGACGCGGTTGCCATGCAGGGATTGCCACGCCTTCGGCTCGCAATGACAGAAAGCAGAGGCCGCGTTCTTGGTGGCATCGGACGAGGCTAAAGCCTCGCCACTACATGTTTAATCCCGTTCTTTTGAGTGCTATACTATGAATGAGGCTGGTTACGGGAAACATGGCTGAGGTAAAACAAAGGGTAGCAAAGCTAAGGGAACTGATTAACTATCACAACTATCGCTACTACGTGCTCGACAGCCCGGAAATCAGCGATGCCGAGTACGATGAGTTTATGCGAGAGCTGAAGCAGCTCGAGGAAGCGCACCCCGAACTCATCACGCCTGATTCGCCAACCCAGCGGGTCGGTGCCGCGCCGGTTGAAGCCTTCGGCGTTGTCGAACATCCTCAGCCCCTGTTAAGCCTGGCAAACGCCTTCTCCGATGAAGAGCTTGACGCCTGGTACCGACGAGCCTCCAACCTTCTCGGCGGTCGCAAGACCGACTTCGTCTGCGAGCTTAAAATCGATGGCCTGGCGGTAGCCCTGACCTATGCTAACAGCTTGCTAGAGGTTGGGGCAACCCGTGGCGATGGCTACCTCGGTGAGAATATCACTCAGAATCTCAGGACTGTAAAGAGCATACCTCTATCCGTGCCCAAAGAGGCGCCACCACGGTTCGAGGTCAGAGGCGAGGTCTATCTGCCCAAAGTTGGCTTCAAGAAGCTCAATGAGGAGCGAGCCAAGGAGGGCTTGCCGCTTTTCGCCAACCCAAGGAATGCCGCTGCCGGCTCAGTAAGACAGCTCGACTCAAGGATTACAGCCCAGCGTCCACTGGATATCTTCGTCTATAGTCTGGGCTGGGCTGAAGGCAAAGCGGTTCCAGAAACTCACTGGGAAATCATGCAATACCTGAAATCGCTGGGCTTCAAAATAAACCCCAACATCGCCCTGTGCCATACCATCGCCGAGGTTAAGGATTATTACGAGAAATGGGTTGAGAACCAGGAGGAGCTACCTTATGAGGCTGATGGTGTTGTGGTCAAAATTAACTCCATTCCGTTTCAGGTTGAGCTGGGATTCGTGGGACGCGAGCCGAGATGGGCAATCGCTTATAAATTCCCTGCCATTCAGGGCACCACCCGCCTACTGGACATCGGCATCAATGTTGGGCGAACGGGTAGCCTTAGCCCCTATGCCATTCTGGAACCAGTCCAGGTAGGCGGTGTAACCATCAAGCACGCCGCACTTCACAATGAAGAGGACATTCACCGCAAGGATATTCGCATCGGTGATTGGGTCGTCATACAGCGGGCAGGCGAGGTGATACCTGAAATAGTGGAGCCAATCGTCAGCCGCCGCACCGGGAAGGAGAAAATTTTCCGTATGCCCAGGCGCTGCCCGGTGTGCAAGGCTGAGGTGATAAAGCCCGAAGGCGAGGCGATGCACCGCTGCACCAATGCTGCCTGCCCAGCTCAGGCACTGGAGAAAATCAAGCATTTCGTCAGCCGCGGAGCTATGGACATAGAAGGGGTCGGCGAGAAAATGTCCCAGGCCCTGTTCAATGCCGGCTTGATTAAAGATGCCGGCGACCTCTATTACCTCACCCGAGACCAGCTTCTCAGCCTGGAGAGGATGGCAGACAAAAGCGCCGCCAACATGCTTAACTCCATTGAACGGAGCAAAAACCGACCTCTGCCACGGGTTATTTTCGCTTTAGGCATAATCCATATCGGAGAAGAGGCAGCCGAGCTGCTGGCTGAGCATTACACCAGCCTTGATGAACTAGCCGGGGCATCTCGAGAGCAGCTTCTGGAAATACCCTCTATCGGACCTAAGATCGCTGATAGCATACTGGCCTTCTTCCGCCAGGGACAGAATAAGAGAATCATCGAGAAGCTGAGGAAGGCTGGGGTTAAGCTGGAGGCGGAAAAGGCTAAACGAAAGGATTTGCCACTTGCTGGGCTCGAGTTCGTCATCACCGGAACATTGGAAGCCTTCCCCCGCCAGGACGCTGAAGCTAAAATCAAGGCTCTGGGCGGCAAAGCTGGCTCAGATGTCACCCGAAAAACCTCTTATCTAGTAGTCGGTGAAGAACCCGGCTCCAAGCTGGCACGCGCTGAGGCGTTGGGCATCAAGAAACTCACCGAGGCCGAGCTCCTGGAGCTACTAAAGCAGGCAGAAAGAAAGCCCTAGCCATGTAAACAAAAAATATAGAGGCGAGGCTAAAGCCCCGCGTGGTTAAACTAACAAATGTAGTCACGAGGCTTTAGCCTCGTGAGCCCGACCCTGAAGGGTCGGGGCTACATGTGATGGATAAAATGGCTAGCCTTGAAGGGTCAGGGCTAACACTGTTAAATTAAATGGTCAATGACCATAAGGGTCGCAACTACTCAAATAACGGGGGATTTAAAGGGGCGGAGCCCCTTTCAGAAATTTTCTTCCCTCTCCCCTTTGAAAGGGGAGAGGGTTAGGGTGAGGGGTTCATAAACAATTGAAACTAATTATCGGTCTAGGCAACCCGGGCAAGGCTTATGCTCACAACCGCCACAATATAGGCTTCCGCTGCATAAACCATCTGGCCAGGCTCCATTCCATCTCCATGAAACAGCATCAGTGCCGGTGTCAAGTCGGCACCGGTGAAATAGCCGGCGTCGAAGTACTTTTGGCTAAACCAAAGACCTTTGTTAATCTGAGCGGCGAGGCAGTTGGACGGCTAATGCGCAAATACAATATCGCAACAGACGACCTGATTGTTATCTATGATGACCTCGATTTACCTTTGGGCAAGCTTCGCCTCCGCCCCGATGGCAGTGCTGGAGGACACAAGGGGATAAACTCGATAATCTCGGCACTGGGGAGCGAAGATTTCCCCCGAATCAAGGTGGGCATCGGCCGCCCAACCACAGAAGAAGGAACAGCAATCACCGACGAGGACATCATTGTTGGCTACGTGCTCAGCGACTTCACCCCGCAAGAAGAGGCAATAATAAAGCCAGCCATTGCCAAGGTAGCCGAGGCCATAAAATCTATTCTGACCGATGGCGTAACCGCAGCCATGAACAAGTTCAATCAAGCCCGCTAAAAGGCAACAACATTGCCTGAAATTGGCTAGCATTGGTTAGTTGCGGAAGTTTCTAATCTCATCGTGTTTTATTACACAATTGTTTTGCTTCACATTACACATTTCGTCAGAACGTGTGATTGAACTTGTTAATTTGAGCAAACGCCAGGCTCCCGATGTGAGCGTCTTGTTCTTTTTGAAGCCCGGGCTGACGAAAAGAAAGACAACTACGCCGATTTTGGGCTGTGAGCCGAGGCCAATATCTCTGCCAGCCGCCCGCCTAGCTTTCGCGCTTCCTCGATTAAGGACGGGTTACTCTTTACTTCGCCAGGTTTGTCGGCATACCCTGTGAGCGTTACTATTCTATCATCGGGAATATCGGCGGATAGCTTCAAGAACCGTCTCAGCGCCCTGACGGTATGCTCGATACCAGCCCCACCACCAATAACAATCAAACCAGCACACAACGCTCTAGGAGAAATTCCATGGGTATAGAGAAAATAGTTTCGATCCACAAAGGCTTTCATTTGAGCGGTCATATTGTAGTAATAAACCGGACTGCCAAGAATTATCCCGTCTGCAGTACTGAACTTGTCCAGAATCAAGGGGGCGTCATCATCCTGCCTGCAAGCTGAAAACGAAGCACAGTCCTCATGACCCAGGCACGGGTTTACTCGATACCGAGCCAACATGATCTTCTCGGTCTCAAAACCACGGGCTGCTGCTTCCTGGAGTGCCTGGTCCACAAGGTAGCTGGTGTTCCCCACAGGTCTGGGGCTACCAACAATGGCCACAATCTTCATAATTTTCTCCTCGGTCTTGGTTGATCTAAGTGATAACTACCAATAGTATACCAAAATGCCACAGTCTGGGAGATTAAATATCAAAGCCTTGCAAGCAAGAGCTGCATGAGTTCGTTCAAATATAGGGAGGGGGTTATAGCAAGTTTTTTCACCCTCACCCTAGCCCTCTCCCGTCAAGGGAGAGGGGAATGATGCGTGGCTTCACTCGTTGAGGGAGAGGGAAAATATGGAAGCGGCCCAGGATAGGAAGAAGGGTGATTCCAGGCAGTTTACTGTATTTTTACAAGCTCAATTTCAAAAGTCAGGTCTTTCCCGGCAAGAGGGTGGTTAGCATCTATCGTGACCGTATTGTTGTCAGAGACATTGGTGATGACGACTATAGTTTTTCCACCATCCGGTCGAGTCGTCTCCAAAAGCTGGCCAACCTCCGGAGTCAAGTCAGCAGGGAGTTTGTCTCGGGGCACTTCTATTACCAGGTCATCACGGCGTGGCCCGTAGGCCTCATTTGCTGGAATGGTAACGGTTTTCTTTTCCCCGACTTTCATCCCCAGGACAGCTTTTTCAAACCCAGGAATCACTTGACCTGCACCCAATTTAAACTCCAAGGGCTCACTCCCAACCGATGAATCAAATACGGTACCGTCTGCCAGTTTTCCGGTATAGTCCACCTGAACTATATTGCCATTCTTGGCTTGTGGCGCTGTGTTACATCCTAGCATCAGTATTACTCCCAGTATCAAGATTACCGCTAGAACAATGTGGCTGTTTTTCAACACGCTAACCTCCAATTTCTATATTAAGCTCCGGGCCAACAGCGCAAACAAGGTACCTGCCATGTCCTGGTCCGCTTGCGCCAAGCATTACGACATTTTACACCTCCATTTGCTGATTAACAATTTTTGTGGAGAGACTCCTCGGCTGTCCTCCGTTCGCTTCTTCTTATGCTTTCTTCTATCCGCTTGGTTCTCTTTGCCGCTATTTGCCTTCGATGGTATAATGGCTAGAAATTGAGCCTGTAGACCCAAGCTTTTGACCGTGGGAAAACCGAACTTTGAGAAAAAGCTGATCATCGCAGTTATCGGCGGTGGTAGATGCACTGCCCAGGAGGCGGTTCTGGCTGAGACTGTAGGCAGAGAGCTGGCTAAGCGGGAGGCTATACTGGTCTGCGGCGGCTTGACCGGCGTTATGGAGGCAGCCTGCCGAGGAGCTACAATCGAGTCCGGGCTCACTCTGGGTATATTACCCAGCGACGACCCGGCTGATTGTAACCCCTATGTGCAAATCCCCGTTGCCACCGGGGTGGGCTATGCCCGAAACATAGCCGTGGTTAAAACATCTCAAGCGGTAATCGCCATAGACGGCGACTACGGGACGCTGACCGAGATCGGCTTCGCCCTTAAGAGCAATATCCCGGTTGTCGGATTGAATACCTGGTCACTTTACCGGAACGGGCAAGAAGATAAGTCCATAATCAAGGCGACAGACGCCGTTGATGCTGTGGAAAAGGCTATTTCCCTGGCAAAAGGGCAAAAGCTAAATTGAAAACGATGAAACCAACAAGAGCGACCATTAAAACAATCAAAGCTCGCGAAATCCTTGACTCCCGGGGCAATCCTACCATCGAAGTTCAGGTGGAACTGTCTGATGGCTCAACCGGCACAGCTGCAGTTCCCTCAGGAGCCAGCACCGGCAAGTATGAAGCTGTGGAACTCAGGGACGGAGATAAGTGCCGATATAGTGGGCTGGGGGTTCTGAAAGCAGTGACCAATGTTAATAACCGGATTGCTCCGGCGCTCGCCGGCATGGTAGCTTCAGAGCAGGCAAACATTGACCAGAGATTGCTTGAACTTGATGGCACCGCCGATAAATCCAATCTTGGAGCAAACGCCATACTGGGAGTGTCCCTAGCTACTGCTAAAGTTGCGGCTAATTCAGCAAATCTCCCTTTGTACCGCTATCTGGGCGGCACTGCTGCCCACCTCCTGCCGGTGCCCATGATGAACATACTTAACGGCGGAAAACACGCTGCTGATTCCACCGATTTTCAAGAGTTTATGGTGGTGCCGGCAGGTGCCACCAGCTTAAGTCAGGCGCTTCAGATAGGAACTGAAATCTACCACTCTCTTAAGAAGGCCATTAAAGTCAAAGGGCTGAATACCAACGTCGGTGATGAGGGCGGCTTTGCGCCGTCGCTGGCTTCCAATAAGCAAGCAATTGAGCTGATACTGGTAGCAATCGACCTCGCCGGCTACAAAGCTGGCAACGATTGCTTCATCGCTCTGGACCCTGCGGCGAGCAGCTTCTACGACGGCAGCAAATACGTGCTATCCAGAGAAGGTGCAACTCTCACCAGTAATGAAATGATTGATTATTATGCCAAATGGGTATCGAGCTATCCCATCATCAGCATTGAAGATGGACTGGCTGAGGATGATTGGTCGGGCTGGATATCACTGACCTCCAGGTTAGGCAAGAAGGTCAAACTCGTTGGCGATGACCTCTACACCACCAATCTCGAACGGCTGGAACAAGGCATTTCCCAAAAGGCATCCAATGCTATCCTCATAAAGCCGAATCAAGTGGGCACACTCAGCGAAACCCTGGCGACGGTAAAAAGAGCGCAGCAGGTTGGCTGGACAACCATAATAAGCCATCGCTCCGGCGAGACCGAAGATACCACGATAGCCGACCTGACAGTTGCCGTTGGCTCCGGCTTAATAAAAACCGGCGCTCCCTGCCGCAGCGAGAGAGTAGCCAAATACAATCGCCTACTCAGGATAGAAGAGGAACTGGGAGCTGACGCCCGTTTCGCCGGCAAGGAAATACTTTCAGCTTAGGAGGAAAAAATGGAAATAGTCCAGGGAGTTCACCAGATAAAACTACCGCTACCAGCGGGAGCCTTAGACCATATCAATGCCTATCTGTTAGAAGGCAGCAATGGCAATCTGTTGATTGACACCGGCTTTGATACCCCTGAGGCTTTCGCAGCCTTGCGGGATGGTTTGCGATTCAGCGGCTTCGGATTTAAAGATATCACTCAGATCGTGGTTACTCACATTCACCCCGACCATTATGGCCTGGCTGACAAGCTGAAACAGATGTCCGGAGCTACGGTGGCGTTCAGCGACATCGAAGAGAAATTTCTTGATTCGCGATATGTGAAAACAGACGACCTGCTGAAGGAGGTAAGACACCTTTTCGAATGTAACGGAGTTCCTGAGGACGACTTGCCTGAGCTCACTGAAGTCTCGCTGGCAGTACGGCAATTCGTAGGGATGGTTTCGCCTGATGTCAAGCTAAAGGATGGAGATAAGATATCCATCGGCTCCTCGGAGCTCAAGGTATTGTTGACTCCAGGGCATTCACCCGGGCACATTTGCCTCTATGAACCAAAGCGAAAATTCTTTTTTTCCGGCGACCATATACTGCCTGACATATTTCCTCACGTAGGTCTTCATCCGCAATCTGGAGAAAACCCATTAGGCGATTTTTTCAATTCTCTAGAAGCTCTGGCGAAGCTGGAAGTCAATTTTATCTTCCCGGGACATGGCTCCGTTTTCAGCGGCTTCAAGCTAAGGCTAAGTGAACTATTCCGTCATCACGAACAGCGGCAATTAGCCATAATGAGGATTATAGAAAACGACATGAAGACTGCTTACCAAATAGCTACCGAGATTCCATGGATGCCCAGCGGCGAGGCGGTTTCATTCGAGAAGCTGTCTGTCTTCGATAAGCGACTGGCTGTTATGGAGACTTTAGCCCATCTTAAGCTCCTAGTAATCGAAGACAAGGCAGAGAAAGTAACGAAGGAAAACGTCGACTTCTACTGGGCCGGAGGCTAAGGGTAATGGATGAGCTTAAGAAAAAGGTGCGGAGCCTGAAGCTCAAATATAAAGCTTATCCCCAGAAAGAGCTGCTGATAGCCATGCCCAACCCTTACCCCGATAGGGAGTATGAGGAGGAAATGGTCTCCAACGAATTCACCTGCCTCTGTCCACTCAATCCGGGACAGCCGGACTATGCCACGCTTACCATGAAGTATGTTCCCGATAAGCAAATTCTCGAATTAAAGTCGCTCAAGTTTTACCTGGCAAGCTATAGAATGGTAGAAATATTCTACGAGGAGGCGACAAACCGGGTACTCGATGATTTAGTAAACGCTGTGAAACCCAAGAAGATGGAGATCCTGGCAGAGTGGAATATAAGAGGCGGAATTGGAACTAAGACAAAAGCAAGTTATAATAAGAAACCCTAAATGTCATTCTGAGCCCTGAGAATTAAAACAAAAAGGGAGCGTCTAGTAATTCTGTCATTGCGAGCCGAAGGCGAAGCAATCTCATATCACCCTCACCCTGCCCCTCTCCCCTCAAGGGAGAGGGGATAGATTGCCACGTTGCTATGCTCCTCGCAATGACGATAAATAACGCAAGGAGGAGGAACAAATGGCAGCTAAAATTGGTATCAATGGCTTTGGACGTATCGGCAGACTGGCTTTTAAGGCGATAAGCCAGCATTATAGCGACAAGCTTGAGGTGGCGGTGGTCAACGACCTTACTGACGCTCAGACCAACGCCCATCTGCTCAAGTACGACAGCACTTACGGCATCTATCCCGGAAAGGTAGAGGCAAAAGATGATGCTATAGTGGTTGACAGCAGGAAGACAAAAGTCCTGGCCGAGCGCGATCCGAGCAAGATTCCGTGGAAAGACTACGGGGTGGATGTAGTAATTGAGTCCACCGGCCTCTTTACCGATGCCGCTAAGGCATCTGCCCACTTCCAGGGCGGAGCCAAGAAGGTCATCATCTCAGCGCCGGCTAAAGGCGAGAATATAACCATTGTTCTGGGCGTAAACGAGGGCAAGTACAATCCAGCACAGCACCGCATCATCTCCAATGCATCGTGCACCACCAATTGCATCGCTCCGGTTGTCAAGGTATTAAATGACAATTTCGGGGTGAGCAAGGGATTGCTATCCACGATTCACGCTTATACCAACGACCAAAGGCTTCTCGACATGTACCACAAAGACCTGCGCCGGGCACGGTCAGCAGCTATAAACATAGTCCCGACAACCACTGGAGCCGCCAGAGCCGTGACCCTGGTTATTCCTGAACTCAAAGGAAGGCTTGATGGAGTTGCCTTCCGGGTACCTGTGCCCACCGTTTCTATGTGCGACTTTGTGGCCGACCTTGACAAAGAGGTAACCGCTGAGCAAGTCAATAAGGTTTTCCAAACTGCGGCCAAAGGCAAGCTCAAAGGCATTCTGGAGTATTGCGATGAGCCGCTGGTGAGCACAGACTTCAAAGGTAATCCAGCCAGCTCCATCTTCGATGCCATAAGCACCATGGTTCTTGCCGGCAATATGGTGAAGGTGCTTGCCTGGTACGACAATGAGTGGGGTTATAGCTGCCGATTGGCTGACCTGGTTATATATATCCTCGGTAAAGGCTTATGAAGTAACCACTACTGCATGGGAAGGCATCCCCAAGCGTGTAACCCTTGTTTTTTCAGCGCTGAGAAGCCGCAGGATAGATGCCGGTCAGCATGGGAGTAGGATCTAGCAAAGGCCCTATGAAGCTAATGGGGTATCTGAACCCTATCTTTTGAAGTTCCTTCAATCCCGAGATGGCTCTCTCCAACTCGCCAGGAGGCAGAGCAATTACTACCTCATCGTCTGACACACCACCTATGGCTCTCTCACCATAGCATGGAATGCTCAATGCTGGCTTGCCGGTGATGTAACACTGAGCCAGCGAGTCGGAACAAGCTCCTTCGCCGATGAATGAGAACGAGAAGCGTTCATATTTCATCTTCTGAAGACCGCACATAAGCATCATTATTTGGGCTGGATTGCCGTATATCAGAAGAACCTCAGGTTCAAATTTCTGCTTGGTCAAAGGAGCCAGAACTATAGCCCCACCAACAGGGATACGATAATAGTCGCGCTGTTGCTGTAAGCCTTCTTCCGGTGACCGAAACCAGGTGGTAGACAGCATAGCCGCTTCAGCATTCATGCTTTTCTCAGTAGCTGGCCTTAAGCCAAAAAGCCGCGTACAGCGGGGGTTCACCTTATCATCCTTTGTGATACCTACCGTGATCCCATTAACCCGTACCATAAAGGGAATTTGACAGAAGGTGAAGAAGTGGTCAATTCTGACAACATTCTTTATCGTGTCAAGCTCCTCAGCCTTCTCCAGCCTCCTGTAAGCGATAATCTTTGTCTTGAGACGCAACGTGTTCTCTAATTCTGTGCCTAGCTCAGCCCAATTGTGCATTTTTCCTCCTTCCTAACGACATAGAAACAGCAGCTATCGCTTCTTTGCAGGCAGGGACTCCTTCACAATCTGTGAGATATCTTTAACAGCCAGCTTGCCATCTAGGTCTTCCGTTTTTACGGCATCGGTGAACATCGTCAGGCAGCTTGGGCAGGCAACCGCTAAAGTATCAGCACCAGTGGCATAGGCCTCTCTAACCCTGACTCGTGCCGGACTATCTTCACCTCCCGCCAGGAGGTCCATGATGAAGTTCCCGCTGCCACCGCCACAGCAGAAGGAGTCCTTTCTGTTCCTTTCCATCTCCACCAGCTCAACACCCGGGATGCTCCGCAATATCTGCCTCGGCTCTTCGTATATCTGGTTATAACGACCAAGAAAACAAGGGTCTTGATAAGTCACCTTTGCCTTATTTCGGGAAGGTTTTACCCTGTTTTTCTTGATCAAATCGTACAAGAGCTGGGTATAGTGATACACCTCGAAGCTTGCACCTAATGCTGGGTAACGGTTTTTCATAGCGTTGTAACCGTGCGGGCAAAGAGCGACTATCTTCTCTACACCGAGCTCCTTGAACTTCTGGTTATTTTTTTCAACCAGCGTCTGAAATAGCCCCATTTCACCCAGCATATAGACCTCATTGCCGCAGCACTCTTCGTCGTTACCCAGGATGCCGAAGGAAACTCCGGCTGCGTTAAACACATCAACAAGGCTCTTGGCCATTTTCTGCCCGTTCTCATCATACGAGCCCAAACATCCCACATACAAAAGGTATTCGTCGCCAGGCGCATACATCTTCGTGCCATTAGCCCAGGCAGCCCGGTCACTTCTGAGCAGCTTCAGAGGATTCCCATAGCCGTAAACAGCCTCGAAAAAGCGCGCTACCTGCGGCGGTATCCTGCCCTTTTCAACCATGTCACTCCTGGCTCCCACTATCCAGTCAACAATATCAGGAGCAAACTTCATTGGGCATTGTTCAGTGCAGTTCTTACACGTCGTGCAGGCGTACAAAATCTCCGCAAGGTGTTCTGACCACTCGACTTCACCCTTCAGCCAGGCATAGATGAGCCATAAGCGTCCACCGGTGGAATAGCTATCAAAGCGGAACCTTCTGTAGGACGGACAATTGAAACTCGAATAATCAGTAGGGAACTTACAATATCCGCATCTAAAGCATCTATGAATTTGGCTAGTATATTGCTGCATTATTTCGCCTCCCAATTTCCTGGATTCATGATTCCGTTGGGGTCCAAGAGCTCTTTGATCTTTTGCATGAGCTTGAGCGTATTCGGGTCCATTCTTTCCATTACCATCTTCTGTTCATTTATGTTCGGCTTCCAGATGACTCCGCCTTCCTCCAGAGCAAACTCGGCGGCTTCATCCAGGGCTGTCTTGGCCCTGTTCATTTCATCAGGATTGGCCCGATTGAACGTATAAGAGAAGGAGAACATCATGGAGTGAGCACCATCGATAACTCGTGCTGCCGAAGAATAAAAGAGGTTATACTTTGAAGCCAGTTCCTCCAGTTTTTTCAAGTACTTCGGGAACTTCTCGATTGGAGCAATTGGCCCGCTATATTCGAACCCTCCTCCCTTGCTCACGTCAGCAAACCTGGTAGTATCCTTCGATGGCATGGCTAAGAACGCCGGCTTCATGTCTGGGGTGACACTGACAAAGCCGCCATCCCTGCTTTCGAAGTACTCCCAGAGCGCATCCCACGCCATCTTTTTCTTGAACTCAATCTCTTCCTCCGAGTCCCCTGTAATAAACACCAGCATATAGAAATTTCCTTTGAACCTTAGCGGAATCGGCTGAGCCGTCACAACTATGTCTTCTGCCATCTCCGTGTGGGCAAGTTTGCGTATGACCTCTGGTACCAGTTCTGCCTTATCCGTCAGGAACAACATGACATCTCTGATCTTCTTGCATGGGTAGAGCTTCATCCCCAGTTTGGTGACGACGCCCGTGGTGCCGAACCATCCCAGGAAGAGCCCTGCCAAGTCGGGCATCGGCGGGCCTTTTGAGAACCAGTATGAGGACACGGCGCACGAGCCAATCCGGCAAATCTCGCCTGTTCCCAACACGACCTCCAATCCGCTAACCATATCCGAGTTGAAGCCATGTTGCTGGGTCAAACGCCCCTGCCCGTGTATCACCGCGTTGGCTACTATTGTCGCTATCGGCGGAGAATCAGGTATGCTATGCCTCAGGTGGGGATAGTGCTTTATTAGGTGGCTTTTCAGCGCCGCGTGCGTGGTGCCACCCTCAACGATAACATATCCAGCTTTTTCGTTTACCTCTATCCCGTCCATTCTTTTCATGTCCAGCAGAATCCCACCCCTCTGCGGGATAACCAGGCCGGTCAATGATAGGCCGGCACCCTTGGGAACTACCGGCACTTTCTCCCTGTTTGCCAGCTTCACTATCTCCTGTACCTCTTCAGTTGTCTTGGGCATCGCGATGTAATCTGGCTCATGCGGCGGCATCAAACCCGGGTCTCGACCATAGAAATAGCGTTCCTCTGCCTGGTTGGAAACATAGTCTTTGCCGACTATCTCGACCAAAGCCTCAAAAACATCTCTCATGCTATCTACCCTCCGTGCTTACTTGAAGTGCTGGCATGCCCTCCAACGGTGGTTTCTGCCCCTGCTCTTCACCTATTGCCAGTCTGCACAGGTCAATCATATGGATTGGCTTGATGCCGGCCTTGATGACCTTCTCGACCAGAGAATCATAACAAGCCGGGCAATTGAACACGCAATACTCGGCTCCAAACTTCACCATATCGTCTATGTTCCGCTTTTGCAGGTCATCGGCGAGGGCAGGACCTTTTGACATCCTGATAATCTCGGCGCAGCACAAGCCGTTTTCCCTGTCGTACTCCCGCTTAAGTCTTTCAACTCCAATTAGGCCAAATATGTCATCCACAAAGTGGTCTATCTCGGGGACCAGCCGAGTCGAACAATTCCGCTGGTAGGCTGCCTTCGCGTTCAGCGGTTGTATCTCATCCTTGAGTTCCTTTAGCCTGTTATACAGAATTTCGTAGTAATGAATGGGCTTGAACGGTACTTCGATGCCGTAGGCCGGCGCCAGCGATGTAAAGCTGCCATAACATTCGTCGTGAAGGCAGATAACTTCCTTCATCCCGAGCTTGGCGATGTTTTCTATTACCTTGGGGAGCCTTTCCTTTATTACCGACATCCTAGCGTAGTGCAGGTAAACAACATTGCAGAAAAACTCCTGACCGAAAAATGAGGAGTGGGCGATACCCTCAAAAAGCTTTCCCCCAACCAGGGCATTGAACTGCGGCATGAAGCAGTAGGATAAAGCCTTCTCCTCCACTTTCCCCACTACGAATCTACCCACTGGCTGGCATTGGTTAATCCACATGGTGATGATAGGCCTAGGTGCCGGTAATATCCCCTTCTCCTCCTGGCGCTCAACAATCAAGTAAAACGGATGGTTGCCAAAGGGACAGTATTCCTCACAGGCATAACATGTGGTGCACGCCTCCAGTACAAAGGAATCCTCACCGCTGATTACCTTCTGCCACTCTTTTTTCGCCTTGTTTTTGTCTAAATTCATATACTGACATTTAACCAGGCAACTAACAGCTTTACAGCCGGTGCATTTTGTCTTGTCGAACTTCAATTCAGGCACTTTAGCGTCCCTCCCTTCGACACCGCATTATGTAAGAAATATCTGCCTTTGTCAACGGGTGCAATGACAGAACAATCAGTTTCGTTCTCCGATCAAAATTCTTCATACCAAGCCGAACTTCATATAAACGTTTTCCTTTCTATTACGTTCTATTATAATAGACACCAGGCAAGAGGTTGTCCTGGTGTTAAGTGAAGAATATTTAGTACAGCAGGCAGTAAATGGTGATCAAGCAGCTTTTACTCAGCTATACAACCAAAACTTTGACAGAATACATCGTTACATCTATGTCAAGGTCAGAAATGAGGCTGAGGCGGAGGATTTGACTCAGGATGTATTTATTAAAGCGCTGGAATCAATTGGCTCCTACAAGTGGCGTGACCTGCCATTTGCCGCCTGGTTATTCAAAATAGCTCACAACAGGATAATCGACCATGTAAGGAAACAGTCAAAGGAGAAAAGAGCCAGTCTCGATGAAGCCTATGCAAAAAGTGTGGAAGACCCAGTACAGATGACAGAGCGGAATTTTGAAGTTTACCAACTAAAGGAGGCACTGGAGCAGTTACCAAGAGCTCAGCGAGAGGTAGCCACGCTCCGCTTTATTGGGCAATTGTCGATTGCCGAGGTGGCTAAAACGCTGGGCAAAAGCGAGGGAACAGTTAAGGCATTACAGTTCAATGCTACGGCCTCATTAAGAAAGGCCCTTTACGGGAAATTGGATGGCTAGAAAATTAGACGCTATTTTTAACGAGTGTTATGAGCGGATACGCTCGGGCGAAAGCCTTGAGAGTTGCCTTATGAGGTATCCGGAACACCGCGCTGAGCTCGAACCACTGCTTAAAACCGCCTTTGACATTGGCAGACGAGCTTCCTACATCCAACCTCGCCCTGAATTTAAACACTGGGCACGAGTGCGGCTCGAAGGAGCACAACACTATGCCAAGCAACAAAGGCGAGCAGAAAGACCTAGCCTCTTTAGCTGGCGCCAAAGCTGGGCTGTGGCTGTAGCCGCCTTCCTTGTCCTCCTGCTGACCGGCGGCAGCACCATGGCTGCCTCCTCAGAGGCATTACCTGACGAACCGCTTTATCCGGTGAAGCTGGCAACAGAACAGGTGAAGCTTGCTTTTGCTATTTCCGACGCTAGCAAAGCCGAACTTCATACCAGACTGGCGGAGAACAGAGCTCTTGAAATCGAAGCCATGGCTGACCAAGGAAAGACCGAGTATGCTGTCAGTGCTGCCGAGAAACTGGCTAACCAGCTTGAGCAGGCTAACTTCGCAATGGCCAAGGTAGAGAGCGTCAGGGGCGAAGCCGCACCTGCCACAGCCCCCCCAAAGACAATGGTAACTGAATCTGTGCCACAAGAAGGGCCACCATTGCCACCAGAAGGGGTAACAGAGGAACAACCAACACCAACAGAAGGACAGCCAACACCACCCACGGCTACCACACAGGATAAAGGCGTGACTACCAAAACTGAGCATTTCAAGAAGTCTCTAGAGAAGAGCACCTCTAAGAGCTTAACAGCTTTGGAAAACGCTCTGGAAAAAGCACCACAGCAAGCTAAACCTGACTGGCAGCGAGCTATTGACATAATATCGGAGAAAAGCCACGGAAAGCCATCACAGGAACCTGGCACCGGGGCTGGGGAAACTAGCAACAAAGACAAGGATAATGGGAAAACCAGGGATAAAAGCAATGGAAAAGAGGAGAACAAGCCAACATCAGTTAAGCCAGAGCCAAGCCAGCCTAATTCCCACAATTAGGACAAACCTGGGAATGGAGGAATCTACCCATTCCACCATTGAAGTTTACCGTGAGCGGGATTCTTCTGTTGCTTCGCTCCATCAGCATGACGAAGGCAAAGTAGATTGAGATGAAAGCTGCGAAAATCTTTACGGCTGTTCTTGTGGCTTTAATCATCGTTGCCAGCGGCTGTGCAGTTCAGCCTCCACCTACACCAGCCACCCAACCACTTGTTATTCCCCCAACCAGCGGACTGCTCAACCCAAAGCTGGCTATGAGTTCGGCCTATAAAGCAACCTCGGTGAGCTTTACCCCGAGCAGTCCACCTTATTCCCTACCCCTGGACTTAAATCAATTAGCCAACTCAAAACAGATTCAAAACGAGTTCAACCTGAATTCCGGTCAGGAAGCCCTACTTAAAGGAAACGGCTTCGTGGTTATCCCGTGGAGTGGCGATGACATTGTAGAGCCATATAAATCCCTGAAAGACAGGGAAATCCCTATCTTCGTCACCACAGACACTCTGCTTCACCTGTATCACATCCAGTTCAACGAGATCCTGAAGCGAATCGAAGAGGAGGAGTTCTACACCCAGCTCATTGATATGAGCCTGGCAATGCTGAAAAGAGCCGAAGCTGATTACCAGAGCCTCACTCAACCAATGCTGAAAGAAGCGGCGAGAAGGAATGTCGCCTATTTTGCCGTGGCTCTGAAGCTGCTTGAGACGCCTTCAAGAAAAATAGATTTCGATATCCCCAGCTATGTGAAGAACGAAGTTAGCGAGGAAATCACCACTATCGAAGCACACCAGGGATTCATGCCCAGTGCCATTTTCAACTCGCCCGGTTCACAGAACCCTTATCAGGAGGACTATTCCCAATACGTGCCCCGGGGGCATTACACCCGCAGTGAGACCTTAAAGAGCTACTTCAAGGCTATGATGTGGTATGGCAGGATGGCTTTTCTGCTCAAGGGAGGTAGTGACGCCTTAATTGCCGAGGAAGATGCCGAAATTGCTACCATTCAGGCGTCGCTCATTTCGGCTGAGCTTCCCAGTGTCAAGGTCGGCGAAAATAGCGCCAAAGATGTCTGGGACAGGATTTATTCTGTGACCTCATTCTTTGTCGGCACTGCTGACGACCTGACACCCTACCAGTACCTGTCCAGTTTAGAAAAGGTCTTTGGGCAGGAATTCGCCCCAAATCAGCTCGCGGCTGAAGCCAAGATGCTCGAGCTAGTAGCTGAGCTAGCCAAGATGAGGAATCCTGAAATCTATGGCGGTTCAGGGGTGTGTGTCATCTATCCCCCGGTAACTAAGGAAAAGCTTCATGAGTGTCTCTCTAAGACCAAGGGCATGAGATTCATGGGGCAGAGGTTCGTCCCTGATTCCTACATGTTCCAGAACCTGGTAACACCAGCAGTTGGTATGTATGTCGGCAAGGGCAGTCCGTTCACCATGAAGATGACCCAGCTAGGCCCGGCCAGGTGCTTCCCCAGAGGCCTGGACGTCATGGCCGTCCTCGGCTCAGACAGAGCCTATGAGATATTGAAACATGAAGGAGATACCGAGTATCAGGGCAAAGACACCAGCTATGATGAGCAACTCAAGCAGCTCAGAGACCAGTTCGCCGCCTTCACCAAAGAGGACTGGAACCGTAACCTGTACTGGGCCTGGCTCTATGCATTGAAGCCGCTGCTTGAGAAATACGGCAAAGGCTATCCAGCCTTCATGCAGACCGAAGCCTGGCAGGACAAGGAACTCAACACGGCTCTAGCCTCGTGGGCTGAGCTCAGGCATGACACCATACTCTACGCCAAGCAGAGCTATACCCCTCGTTTGACATCGGCACCAGCACCGCCAAAGCCGCTCCTCGGCTACATCGAGCCTGTCCCCGAGTTCTACGCCCGGATGCTCGACCTAACTAAGATGACCAGAGCAGGACTGTCTCAGCTCGGGGCTTTAAGCCAGGAAGAAGATAATCGCCTGGCAAATTTAGAATCTGTCCTGGACAGGTCGCTCAGGATTTCCATCAACGAGCTTAAAGGTGCTGAGCTTACCCAGGACGATTATGACTTCATCAGAGACTTCGGCAAAGGGCTAGACGAGGTAATCTGCGGCGTTGAAGCTGAGGGTAAGGAAACGACCATAGTAGCTGATGTCCACACTGATACCAATTTGCCGCCGGAGGTTCTGGAGGAGGGAGTGGGCTATGTTGACCTAATCCTGGTAGCCTACAAAGTCCCCGACGGCAGAATTATCATCGGTGCCGGACCTACCCTCAGCTACTACGAGTTCAAGCAGCCGATTGACAACCGCCTCACCGACGAGCAGTGGAAGCAGATGCTCAAGTCAGGCCAGACACCGCAGAGACCTACTTGGGTTAGCAGTTTTTAACAGCAGTAGCCACCCACCTAACCCCACCCGGGCGACCCTCAAGGGTCGCAACTACATCTGTTGATGGATGGGTAACCCCGATTAGCGAGGCATAAACCTTTTCTCTGCTTCTTCGTTATTAATTAGCGACAGGACGGAATTCTGTACAGAAAACCATTCTGTCGGAAAACAATACAAAAAGGAGGTCCAAAAGATGAAAAAGTGGAGCATGCCGCTGGTGATAGCCGTCGTTGCCCTGCTGATGCCTGTGTCCACGGCAAACGTTAGCGCTCAAGGCGAATTCAGCATCAGCAAATCAGCCGACCCAACCTCGGCTACTGTGGGTGACAACATCACTTACACCTATACTGTCTCTAACAGTAGCAATGTCACCGTTGATAACATCTCCTTGGTCGATGATAAAATCGGGACAATCGACCTTGGCGGGCAAACAAGCCTCAGTATTGGTGAAAATATCACGGCTACTGCTACCTACACTGTGGCTGAAACTGATTTACCCGGCCCGCTAGTTAACACAGCCACCATCTCAGGCACCGACCCGGACGGCAATCCAATTACCGATAATGTCACAGCTTCAGTTGAATTAGCATACGCACCTTCTATCCAGGTAACCAAAACTGCTAATCCGACTTCAGCCTCTCCCGGTGAAAACATCACCTATACCTACACCATTACTAATAACGGCAACATCACCATCGATAACCTCTCCTTACAAGACAATAAGCTTGGAGCGATCTCTTTGAGTGACATCACTCTGGCTCCGGGCGAAAATATTACCGCCACTGCCACATACACCGTCACTATATCCGACTTACCAGGGCCCATCATCAATACAGCTACAGTTATGGGTACTGACCCGACTGGTGAATCAATTTCGCTGACGAGTGACCCGGCCTCAGTTTCCCTTTATATCAACAAGAGGCTTCTGACCAAGGCCGAAATACTTAAGCTGAGCGGGGTACCTGGCAAGGGCATTGAGAAGGCGCCGGGGCTCCAAAAACTGTTTAATCCGAAATCCCAGGCGGCTGAGCATGCCGGTAAGAAGGACAAGGATAAGGAAGAGGAACAGCTACAGATAAGGCAGATGACGGAGAACCAGGGCGCTGCCAAAGGACAACTAAAGATAGAACAGAAGGTAAAGAACCAACGTTAATAGCCAGGCACTTAGCCTAAAACCTCACCAGGGCGACCTTAAAAGGTCGCCCTACTTTTTTCTGCCCACCGGTATCACATACAGCGGAGCTTCATCCGGCGAGATTCCGACAATTTTTGCTACCGCAGCATCGTCAAAGGCACCAATAGTCACCAGACCCAAGTTTAAAGCGGTCGCCTGAAGACAGATATTCTGGGCAACATGTCCAGCTTCCATGTGGACATATCTCTCACCCCTGACGCCATATTTTACTGTTGTCCGCTCATAGACAGCAGCAATTACAATGTCTACCGCTCCGTCTGCCACGCTTCTCTGGCCCAGAGATGCCGTTGCCAGACCTGCCCGAACATCTCCTTCCTTGACAAGGGTCAGGCCATTCTCCACAGGTTTATATTTATAGATGCCAGGTGCCAGGTTATCCACATTGCCAGCCACCAGGTATAGCTCCAGAGGATAAAGCGCGCCAGCCGAAGGTGCAGTCCGAAAGCCCACCGGACTGGTTATACCCTGTCCCGCCCAAAGTAGCTCCATAACCTCGTCCTTCGTTAAAGGGACATCAGCATAGTCCCTGACTGACCTTCTCTGCCGCAGCAATTCCTCTAAGGAAGCAGTCCTCGCTGCGGCAACCTCAGCCCTTACCTTTTCTAGCTCCGCCTTCACTGCGTCACACTCATTGTCTGAGACAGACGGCGCGCAGCCAGCCGTGCCAACCATAAACACAACTACAAGCATAAATACCACAGCAGAAACACATTTGTGCCTTGTCATCATTGCCCACCTCCTCCAACGTGATAGTGTTTAGCAATCCTCACCCGTCACTCCATTGCGAACCCTTCCCACTGCCATTCTGAGGCCTTCGCCTTTTGTCATTCTGAGGCAGCGAAGCGATCGAAGAATCTGGCTCAGCATAAAGCCGGTACGTTTTAGAAAGAAGCCCTCGCCAGAAACATCACCCCTTATACACGCCTATCTTCTCCAGGTACTCCTTGTATTCCAGCATCTTAATCAGAACTCTGGCGGCGTGCCTGCCAGAAGGGTAAGCGTAATGAGAGCCCTGCAGACGGGGCTGGTCCTCGGCAAAGAAGGTGGTGGTAAGTACTGGCTTTTTGTAGCTTTCCACCCACTGCTCAGCCAATGCCACCAGAAAATGAGCGACCGCTTCATTAGGTGTAGGTGGGTTTCGAATGCCCATAGCCTCCAGAGCCTGAGAGCCGACGGGCAGGAAAGCGCTGACCAGAAGCGGCGCATTAAGCCGCCCAGAGGCGATGGCAGAGGCAACTATTTCCGTCAGCTCGCCGATTTCTTTCTCATGGTAAACGCCCATCCTTGAAGCTACACCCGAAACAATAGGATGTATAGTTTTGCCGATTTCCGTGGCATCTTTTGAACTAAGCGCTCTGGTAAATGCTATGGCAAGTTCACGGAATTGTTCCCTTGAGGGAACCCACGAAGCGACTCCTTCTGCATATCCAGTGTCGGCAGAAAGGAACATCGCAGCAAAAATAGAGAAACCACTAAATCCCATAAAAATGAGCGAGTCAACTTCGTCCACCCTCAACAGCTTCCCCGGAGCCGTGAGAAAGGTCACCATATTCCTATCCCCAGCAGGGTCCACGGGGTTGCCACGGCTCCACCGCGGGGGAAAGACCTTATCAAGCGCCGCAATAACCTTGTCAGGAAGCTTGACCACGTTCAGGCCTTCTGAGGCACAGGCATCAGCACAAATAACGCCATAGCTTCCGCCAGGAGTGAGGATAGCAACGTTTCTGCCCTTGGGGAGCGGCTGGGTGATAAATCCGATGGCTACATCCAGTAGCTCCTCCGGGCTTTCCACCCTGGTTATCCCAATACTCTTGAAAGCGGCTTCATAGGTCTCATCAGAGCCTGCCAGTGCCCCGGAGTGAGACGATATTGCCTTGGCAGCAGCCATCGTCTTGCCCGGCTTTAAGACAATGACCGGCTTCTTCGGCGTCACTTTTTTCACCTTCTCTAAGAAACGTCCGCCATCAACCAGGCCCTCTATATATGCCAGAATGACTTTTACCTGCGGGTCTTCACCGAAATACTCGATGTAGTCCTCAATCTGTATATCCGCGGCACAGCCACAGCTTACGTACCGATGAAAACCTACTCCGCGCATGTACCCGGATGTTACAACAGCGCCACCAACATTTCCGCCTTGCGATACAAAAGCCAACGGCCCATCCTTAACCGGCAACGGAAACATAAATGCCCTAAGTTCTGACGAGGCGCTCCAGTAACCCATGCAGTTGGGGCCGATGAAACGCATCTCACCTTTCCTGGCAATCCTCAAAACTTCATCCTGAAGTTTTTTCCCTTCTTCTCCAGTCTCGGCAAAGCCGGCTGAAATAATTACTCCCGCCTTTACCCCCTTAGCCACACAGTCCGCCATGACGGAGGCGACGCGAGGAGCCGGGATAACAAAGACGACAAGATCAACCAGGTCCGGTATATCAGTCACGCGGGCAAAGGCCTTGTAACCCAGGACTTCGCTCTCCTTATTGTTCACGGGATAGACTTTTCCGCAGAAACCATTTAGAGCGCTGGTGAAAGTGGAATACCCCCACTTGTTCCAGTTGTTCGTCGCCCCGACTACAGCAACCGACTTAGGATTGAATAACGGCTCCATTTCTTCAACTGTAGACTGACCCATTGATGCCCCCTTGTAGGCTTGTATAGCGTGGTTGACACAAAGGATAGCAGAACATCCCAGGGCCATTCAACAAAACCCCGCTCGTAGGCATCAATCCTTAGACTAGGGTAACCCGCGTCATAAATCGGCTCTATTCTACTTTAGGCTGGGCCAGATGTATAATTAGGCACAATGCAACCATTGAAGGTCTGGGAGGTGATTGTATGACATCACAGAAAGCAACAGCTAAGAAAGAACCACAGATACTTAAGATGCCATCCCAAAAAATGGCTGTCGTCTACACCAAAGGTGACCCCAACAAAGTAGCGACCGAATCTATATCCGCCCTCTATGGTTCAGTCTACAAACTGAAGTTCGACCTGAAAAAGAAAGGCGTTGAGTTCAAAGTCAGCGGCCTGCGAGCGCGCTGGCCTGATGCCCACCTCGTCCCCAAGAACGAGTGGCTCGGCATCTGGGGACTGCCTATCCCTGAGAAAATAACCTCAATCCCGCAGAAAACTCCTGGTACTGAAGTCAAAATCGAGCAGTGGGACTACGGCACAGTGGCTCAAATCCTCCACATCGGCCCTTACAGCGAAGAACAATCTACAGTTGAGCGACTGCATAAATTCATTGAGGAAAACGGCTACCAAATAGCCGGCGTTCACGAAGAAGAATACCTGACGTCACCTCGAGCCAAAGTCCAGAAAACCATCATCCGCTACCCTATTAAAAGGAGAAATCGAGGCACTGTGGATTAGCCGTCAATATAAACCTTAGGAGCGTTACTTCGTTATGTAATATAGAGGAAAGGTGATAAGGAGGTAAGGAATTGAACAAGTCACTCAAAATCTTGATACCGATATTGGTAATTCTGGGGCTGGTACTGGCTGCAGGCTGTGCCGCCAAAGAAAAGCCGATACCACCACCGGCACCGCCACCAGGAGTGTTTAAGGGGTACACTGACGTTGGTGAATCCCGCTATGCTCCCACCGAACCTGGCGCGACAGAAACAGACCGCAAAATCGTGAAGACCGGCTACCTGACTCTAGAGGTGAATGACATAACCAAGGCTATGAGCGAGGTCGCCAGCATAGCCAAAGAATTGGATGGCTACGTAGTCTCCTCCAATAAGCAGGGAGATAAAGACATAACCTATGGCCGAATTTCCATTCGAGTACCTTCTGAGCGCTTCGATGAAGCCTTCGACAGACTCCGCAAACTAGCAGTCAAGGTGCCCAACGAGAGCACTGAAAGCCAAGATATAACCGAAGAGTATACTGACCTGCAAGCTCAGCTTCGCAACTTAGAGGCAACCGAAGCTCAATATCTGGAACTGCTCAAGAAAGCAGAGACAGTGGAAGACACCTTAAAGGTATACCAGCAACTTTCCAACGTGCGAGGGGAAATCGAACGCATTAAGGGACGCATACAGTATCTGGAGCGCACCTCTGACATGGCGCTTATCGAGGTAAGCTTACAGAAGACAAAACCTATAGGCGAGACCGGCTGGAGTGCTCTGGAGACACTTAAGTCAGCAGTCCGCGGCCTCATCAACTTCGGTAAAGTGTTGGCTATTGTAGTTATCTGGCTGGCAATTTTCAGCCCTGTTTGGATTATTATCCTAGTTCTGGTATTCTTCTTCAGGCGACGGCGAAAGGCTAAAGCCAAGGTTTCCAGGTAGCCGCCAACCTTTTACGCTTAACAGGAGAGGCTGCCCGGAAATCTAACTGACAATCTAACTCTCCCATTTTGGGGGAAAGATTATAGATCATCGGTGATAAACACTAAACATGTAGCCCCGAGGCTTTAGCCTCGGGGGCCCAACCCTAAAGGGTCGGGACTACATTTTGGGACAGCCTGTGGACGTTGTATTTTCAAGAAAGGAGAAAGCTATGGACAAGATGATTGCCTACTGTGGAATAGTCTGCACTGAATGCCCGGCGTTTGAGGCGACTCAGAAAGACGATGACGCCAAACGGAAAAAGGTCGCCGAGGCATGGTCCAAGCAGTACAAGATGTCCATTAAACCGGAAGATATTAACTGCGATGGCTGCAAGTCCCAGGGCAAAAGGATTATTGGTTATTGCAACATTTGTGAAATAAGGAAGTGCGCCAAGGATAAAGTGTTAATAAATTGCGCCAACTGTGATGACTATGCCTGTGCCAAGCTGACCCAATTCTTCACCATGGCACCACACGCCAAGGCATCGCTCGAAGGAATCAGGAAAAGCCGCTAGCCAGAGTTGAGCCTTTACCTGTCATTGCGAGCGAAGCGTGGCAATCCCATGTTTGTTCCCTTGCCCCGAGATTGCTTCGTCGCTATGCTCCTCGCAATGACAAAGCAAGCGGACAGCCCTAAGTAAGGAAGCCGCAGGATACGCAGTATCACATCGCTGATAGGCCGCCGTCGACGCATATTGTTTGCCCGGTTATGTAAGAAGCTTCGTCTGATGCCAGGAAGAGGACCGCGTAGGCTACTTCCTCAGCTTTACCGTGTCTACGCATTGGAACGCGTTCTTCAACATTGCGCTCACGTTTCTCGTTCATAATAGGTTGAACCATTGGGGTGGCTATAAAGCCGGGTGCCACACAGTTCACCCTGATATTATCTTTTGCCAGTCCCGCGGCCAGAGACCTGGTCAATGCCATAACGCCGGCTTTTGAAGTGGCATAGGCATAGATACGATGACTGTAAAATGCTGCCATAGATGCATTATTGACGATGGCTCCGCCGCCAACTTTCTTCATCTGCGGTACGGCATATTTGCACATGAAGAGTATGCTTTTGAGGTTGGTGTCCATAACAGCATCCCATTCTTCCTCGGTTACCTTAAGTCCGCTACCGCCCAGACCGATGCCTACGTTATTAAATAGTATATCCAGCTTGCCATAATTAGCTATCGTAGCATCTATTACTTTTTTAGCCTCTGATTCCCTGGTTACATCGGCCTGTATTGCCATCGCCTCGCCACTCTCCCCAACAATTAATCCGACCGTTTCTTCAGCCGCTTTAAGATTCCTGTCCACGGCAATTACCTTGGCTCCTTCCCTGGCAAATAAGATAGCGGTTGCCTTTCCGTTCCCCATGCCAGGTCTCGAGGAGCCTGCGCCCGATATGATTGCTACCTTGTCCTTTAACCTCAACACAGAATCAACCTCCCTGATGGCTATTTGGCCTTCGAGCAATAGTCGACCTTAATGCAGCGCCTTAGTATTTCGGTATAAAAGCCTTTTCGCCGGGTTCCAGTTCTATCTGCAGAGCCACCAGTATCCTGGATACCATTCCGTAGTAGCCGATTGTTGCCGTAAGCTTGACGATTGCCGGGTCATCGAAAAAGCGCTTCAGATTAGCAAATGTGCTGTCGCTGACCTTAACGTGCAGCGTGACTTCATCGGTGTACTGCAGAACAGCACGTTCTATATCAGTGAATTTCTTCGAAGAGGTCCAATTGGAAAGCTCGTCTATTTGGTCTTTAGTGACACCAACTTCCATGCCTATGGTTACATGTTTGGTGAACTCGTATCCCGACTTAAGTAGATTGCCAACCCGCAAGATAGCCAATTCTCTTAACTTCGGGCCAATAAACTCCGGGTTGAGTATTGCATTGCCCAACCTGACGAAATTGCGGCCTATTTTGGGGCAATTGCCCATGGCTTTGAATAGATTAAGAACGGGAATCTTCTGGTCTTCTAACTTTTGAAACAGCTCTTTAATCTTTGGGTCGGCTTGATCTTTCTCAACGAATTTAACGCGTGCCATCTTACCTCCTCAATACTTTTTAAATTGGAAGTAGCCTACACCTTCTCTCTTTATGATTGTAGACAGGATTTCCCATATCAACTCGAAATGAGGCAATTCTCACGCCTCACCTCTCTTAGTGCCCCGATGATACGCCCATGCGACATGGCTGTCAAACCCATCCGCAGTCCCACAACTACTTCCCTCTCCCTCGACGGGAGAGGGTCAGGGTGAGCTTCAGACAAGTTCGAAGACCTCTCTCTTATAAAATCTGGGCTTACGCAAAGCCGCCCGGACAGTACATGAGCTGGACACAAGCCTCAAACAAATCTATACTGCACATTTAATGACAAAAATGTTGAGAGGGCAGCAAAAATGAGCGTCTGGGATAGATATGCCGATTATGTCTACAGGGTTGCCACTGGAGGCAAGAAACTTAGAATGCTGACCACGCCAGTAGCGGCACTTATCTTCTTCGGCCTCATAGTGCTCTTTGTCTTCGCCTCCTTCTGGGTAGATAAATGGCTTACCTTCCTCCATTTCGGCTCTTCATGGTGGAGCCTGGCGCTATCTATAATCTTTATCGTTCTTGGCTGGTTCATCATGTTCTGGCCAGTCATAGCCTTCTTTCAGACCAGAGGCACACCAGTCCCTTTTAACCCGCCACCGAAGCTGATTACCACCGGACTTTATGCCTATGTCAGAAACCCCATGCTTCTCGGGTTGTTTACATTCTTGTTAGGGCTCGGAGTCCTGTTCGGTTCGCTGTCCCTCATCTTCATCTTCACCCCACTTTTCATAGCGCTAAATGTCTTCTACGTTAAAGCTATCGAGGAAAAAGAGTTGGAGAAGAAGTTCGGCGAGGAATACATAGAATATAAGAAAAGGGTGCCCATGTTTTTCCCCAGGCTTAAGAAAAGAGAATGAAGCACGCCGAGCGACCACAAAATTCGATGCACTTCGCTGTGTGCGATGCTTCGCCTTCGTAAGGCCGGTATCCAGGATGTTCAACCTCTAGAGCTTTTTCTGTCCCTCGAGTGCCGCCTCAGAAAATCGAGTATTGCCCTGATAGACTCTGCCTCGGCATCGGTGATAAAGCCATGGCCTGCGTTTTCCAGAATAACCAGCTCAGCATTTGGTATCCTGGAAGCTATAATCTTCGAGTTCTCGGCAGGAATAATCCGGTCAGCACTGCCAGCTATAACCAGGGTTGGAGCCGTGATTTGAGGCAGCCGCTCATAGGTATCATTGCCCATTATCGCCTGTGCCTGGCATACATAGCCACGAGTCGGCGTGGGATATTTCGAAGTGATGGCTACATAAAACTCAACAGCCTCAGGGTGCTTATCGATGAATTCCTGGCTCCACAACCAGGGTGCCGTTTGTCTGGCTCGCTCCTCCACTGGTAATTTCAGCATTTCCGGGCTAAAAAGGAACTCAAATGCCTCTTTAGTAGGCTTTATATTGTTTTTCCCCCCGCATTCGGTACAACCCAGTATGAGGCTGATTACCTTGTCCGGGTAATTGAGGGCAAATTCCTGAGCAATCATGCCACCCATGGAAATGCCAAAAACATGTGCCGAGTCAATGCCAATGGCATCGAGCAATCCCCTGGCATCAGCGGCCATCATCTTCATGGTATAAGGCATCTTAGGCTTGTCGCTCTGCCCGGTACCTCGGTTGTCAAAGGAAATCACGCGGTACTCCCGGGAAAGTGGAGGAACTAGAGCCGCCCAATGTCCAGAGTACTGCGCATAGCCCTGTATTAGTAGTATTGGTTCCCCGGCGCCGTGGCTCTCATAGTAGATATTGATATCTCCAACCTTTGCCGTAGGCATTTCACACCCTCCTTGTTTTGAATATACTGCTCCTCAGTGTCCGCGACGCCGACTATTCTACACCAACCACGTCCTAAAAATCGACAGCACATGTAGTTGCGAGGCTTTAGCCTCGCTGGCATGACGCTAAAGCGTCATGGCTACATGTAAGGTAATCGGCGACCCTAAAGGGTCGCAACTACATTAGCCTCAGAAAAGCCTGAACAAAAAGAGCTCTACTCGCCATGTGGCACTAAGAGGCATTTTCAGCTAATATGTATAGCTAGGAACCTATATGAAATGCCGCCCTGGTTACGATGAAGACGGAGCTTGAGAGAAGTTATTGAATGGACTCCATAATTTACGAAGACAGACCGCGCTATGACGTATGGCTCAAAGGCATTATGCTGCTCCCTGTGTTCTTCATCATTACTGGGATATTTTATCTAACCACCGCCCAAGTCGAGGCGGCGATTGGCATGTTTGCCTTAACCCTACTTATGGCTGCTATCTACTGGGCGATATTCCCCCGAAAATACCTCATACTTGATAGCAAGATAAGAATAGTCCTTGGAGGGCAATTCTCTTTCAATATCCCCTTTAATAATATAGAAATTGCCAGAGAACCTGAGGGGGTAAGCTTAGGCATTAACTTTGCCACCACCTTCTTAAGCAAGCACGCTGTGGAAATCATCAGGAAAAAGGGGCTAAACGTAAACATAACTCCAAGCGACCGCGAGCTGTTTCTTGAGAACCTGAATAAAGCGCTGAATGACTGGGGGAGATACAATATTAGGTAGTATTTGATGAAACCGATAGAATGGCTGGGCAACAATCTTAAGATTCTCGACCAGACACAACTGCCTGGGAAGCTAGTTTTTCTTGAACTCCGCGACTATACTGAGGTAGTTGCCGCCATCAAGGGGATGAAGGTGCGTGGAGCGCCGGCCATCGGTGTGGCTGCCGCCTATGGCATCGCTCTTGGCGCCCAGAACATAAAGGCTGAGAATAAAGCAAAGTTTCTCAGCCAGTTCGACCGAATTCTGCAGGCCTTCTCCGCCGCCCGACCTACGGCGGTTAATCTGTTTCGAGCTATCGACCGGATGAAAAAGGTGGCAGAAACAACTGACGATATACCGAAGATAAAGCAGGCGCTCATCAATGAAGCTAAGAAAATCCACACTGATGAAGAAGTTGCGCAGGAGCGTCTCAGCCAGCTCGGCGCCGAGCTTATTGAGGATGGCTTCACCGTCCTTACCCACTGTAACACCGGCCCGTTAGCCACTGCCGGCTACGGCACAGCTCTAGGCGTCATCAAAGCCGCCGCAAAGCAAGGCAAGCGAATCGAAGTCATCGCCACCGAAACCCGCCCTCTGCTTCAGGGCGCCCGCCTCACCGCCTGGGAGCTAATGCAGGAGAACATACCGGTAACTTTAATCACCGATTCCATGGCCGGCTATTTTATGAGCCGGGGCAAGGTAAGCTGCGTCATCGTGGGTGCTGACCGGATCGCCGCCAACGGCGACACCGCCAACAAAATCGGCACCTATACCTTAGCCGTATTGGCTAAAGAAAACGGCGTACCCTTTTACGTAGCGGCGCCCACCAGCACCATCGACCTCTCTTTAAGCTCCGGTGAGGGAATCCCCATCGAGGAACGCAACCCCGAAGAGGTAACCAGCATCGGTGGCATTCGCCTGGCACCGAAAGGCGTCACCGCCGCCAACCCCGCCTTCGATGTCACCCCGCACCAATACATAACCGCCATCATCACCGAAAAAGGCATCGTCAGGAAACCGTATGCGAATAATCTGAAAAAGGTTATAATTGAGAAATGAGCAATACCGTGACTGAGGACGCAAAAGAAAAGGCTCGCCAGGAAATAGCCAAGCTGGTTGAGAAATATAAAGCTCTATCTGCCGTCGGCAAGAAGAAGCATAGTGAAGCTCAAACCAGAAGGGTTTTTATTGAGCCTTTATTTAGCGCTTTGGGCTGGGATATCTACGGTGGGGATGAGGTTACTGAGGAGGAAAGAGCATCACGCGGCCGGGTAGACTACGCCTTCCGCTTACAAGGTATCCCGAAATTCTTCCTCGAGGCTAAACCGCTCAAAGCAGACTTAGACGACCCAGATTATGCCAAGCAGGTTATAAATTATGCCTGGCATAAAGATGTCACCTGGGCAGTACTGACCAATTTTGAAAGCCTTAAAGTATTTAATGCCGAGTGGAAAGAACCAATCGTTTCTCGTTCCCAGTTCTTTGAACTCAGATGTGACGAATATCTAAGCCGTTTCGACTGGCTATGGCTGCTCTCCCGACCAGC
>Ga0315280_10001898_pt1 | contig 34915 bp, 23 predicted proteins | sample YL17G06_40_MG_FD_203697 | JGI IMG/M metagenome (GOLD analysis project Ga0315280, IMG submission 203697) | Sediment microbial communities from Yellowstone Lake, YNP, Wyoming, USA - YL17G06_40 | ecosystem: Environmental > Aquatic > Freshwater > Lake > Sediment | place: USA: Wyoming | collected...
GGGTTTGCAAGCAATTCTGGATTCCGGCTTTCGCCGGAATGACGGAGTAAGTGACTTTTGCAAGAAGCTCATATGTAAAAAAAATTACTCAGCTAAAATCTTTGCTTTCGCGGGAATGACGAAAATGGGGTGAAAAGGATTTTTTACGAATCCATAAAGTTTGACCCTTCAAGAATAACGATTCCCGGCCCATGGTGATTCGCTCATCTCCCTTCCGACCCGGCCCAGATCAATTCCGCTGGTCGGGGCTCAGGCGGGGGGGTGGCAAGGAAAATTTATTGAACGTCGATCATTGAATGAAAGGGATCGCCGGTCACGAAAATTCAAGTTATTAGCACCCCCACCCTCTCCCTCCCCCGTCAAGGGGGAGGGAATTTTTCGCTCCATCTATTATTCTCCCCTCCCCTGGTGGGAGGGGGGGGTGAAAAAATTGATTACATCCTTCTTCCCGTTGTCGTGGTCCGTGAGCCGGAGGCGGTGAGCGCAGGGAGCATCGGCGGGAGAAAACTCTCCGAGATGGTTCATCCATCGGTCCGAAAAGGGAGGCGGGGGGCTTTTTCCCGCCCGATCCATGGGAAAATAACTGCCTCATGATACCAAGCGAAGCGCCTCCGGCTCACGGACCTGGGAGGGCCACCTAATGTTAATCCAGGTTCGGCAACTTGGCACGAGCATAATTTTTTCACAGCTTCAGGCGGCTGGGGGAAGGGGAGAATAAAAGGTTTTTTGGCCTTAGGGGAGGAGCTCCTCGGCGATCTTCACCGTCAGATCTCCCAACATGTTTGTATAACTACCTAATTCGTTATCATACCAGCCGTAGACCACAGCCTGGGTGACCGGAACTTCAACCAAACAGGGATCGCCCTCTTTTTTCCCAACGTTGGGCGGAAGCCCTGGAATCTTGGCCAGGTTGATACATATGTGGGCGGTTCGGGTGTGGGTCTCGTTGCCCTCGATGACCGCCGCAGCCCACGGGGTTCCGATAATGTCCGAAGAGACATTCTGACGGTTGCTGTACAGCAGGTATTTGCTCATGTACGTCTCGGATGCTTTCCGATAGACCTGGTTGATCAATTCCCGGCTAACCGGATGCTCCAGGCTTTCATCCTGGATGTTCAGAACCAAAACGATCAGGGACCCCGTGCTCGTGGGAATTCGCACCGATTCGGCGATGAACCCGATGCGTTTCATCTCGGGAATCACCAGCGCCAGGGCATTGGCCGCTCCCGTAGAGGTGAGGATGATGTTGTTCATAATGGACCGATTCTTCCGCAGATCCTTCGATTTGGGATCCGGGAGCCGATCCAGGACTTCTTGCGACCCCGTAGCCGCATGGACAGTGACCATGGAGGCGCTCAGGATTTTGTCCGCACCGAAATAATCCAACAAAGGCTTGACCATAAAGGCCAGGCAGGTGGTCGTGCAGGAGGCGGCTGAAATCATGCGGTGCCGCTTGGGTTCGTAGTGATCATCATTGATCCCGATCACGCTGGTCACGGCATCTGGCGGCATGGAAAGCGCTTTGTCTTTGATCTTGAACGGCGCCGAAACAATTACTTTTTTGGCCCCCGCTTCCAGGTGCCCCTGGATCGAGCCACCTTTTTGATCCGGGGGAGCTGTGGGGTCCAAAAACTTTCCAGTTGCATCCACCACCAGAGGAACTCCCAGGTTCTTCCAGGGGAGATCCTTGGGGGTGCGCTCTTTCCGGAGGACGGTCAGGGGAATCCCGTTTACCTCAAATGTTCCGTGCTCTTCATTCAAATTTTCAATGACCCGGCCAGCTTTGTACCCGTGAAGGTATTGCCCCAAATAACCATAAGTGCTGTCGCGCTCGACATAGCTGGCGACATCCCCCAGGCCTCCCCCGGCTTCCCGGCCGATGTTCACAACGATCTCTGAGAAATAGCGCCTGGCCACATGATGCCAGACTGAAAGTTTTCCAATCCGGCCCAGCCCGTTAATCCCCAATTTCAGAGGAACCATCTCCCCCGAGTTATGGCCGCTCCCTTCTAATCTAAGTTGAGTTACCATGGGGCCTGCCCTTTAAGATTGTTGTTGCTCGCTTGCCTCGGTTACGGCAGCTCTGAGAAAAAAACCGCAAAGGATCGCCCTACATAAGGCCAAAATATGGTTCTCCCTCGGCTTTAATTTCATGCTTTCCGAAAAAGACCATTCCTTTTCTTCCGTCCAGGCTGATGTAATCACCCCGCTTCACTACGGTGTGATTGATCAGACAGCGGCCCTCGCTTTCCATAACCACTAAATTGGGGCAGCCGACCACGCAGGTCTTGTCCAGTTCAAAGGCGACGATCGCCGCGTGGGAAGTCTGACCGCCCTTGGCAGTCAGCAGCCCATCGGTGAGGGAAATCTCCTGGATGTCGTCCGGGACCGTGTCGGAACGGATCAAAATGAGCGGCGCAGCCGGATCCTCCTGCCGCAAGAGCTGAATGTCTTTTAGAGTAAATACGACCCGCCCAGAAAGCGCTCCGCCGCTCACCCCGATCCCCTTCCCGATGAAACGATCCTGAATGGAAGCCGAAGGCAAGAAGACATCAAATTTCTCCCTCTTGGTGGAAACCATATCTCGAGATTGAAGAATATAGAGATCCTCTTCCTGGGGACTTTCGAAGGTGAACTCCACTTCCTGAGGGGTCCACTTTTTTTCATAAACCAGGTACTTGGCAATCTCAAAAAGGCGCTTGTAAACTCCAGGAAAGTCTTCTTCGAGGGAGGGGTCTCCTTCCCTTCTCTCCATCTCTCTCTGCTCTCTGGAAATCGGATAGGTCGTAACCAGCCCGCCAACGATGTCCTCACCCTGGTTTCCCGGGGTGAAGTCCCCCCATAGGGCCACTCGCCTGACTTTGCGGTAGGGGTGGGCGGTGAAAAAGACGCCGCTTCCGGAGGAGAGGCCGAGGTTCCCGAAGACCATTGCCTGGACGATAATGGCGGTCCCCCAGGAGCCCGAGATCCCCATGATCTCCCGGTACTGTTTGGCCTTGGTGGAATCCCAGGAGCGGATGACCTGCTGAATGGCCACCTGGAGCTGTGCCCAGGGGTCTTCGTAAAGGGTGATATGCCTTTCTTCCACCGCTCGACGGTAGGCCAGGGCCACCAGTCTCATCTGCTCGCCAGAAAATTGCCTCTTCTTCTCCACGCCATATTTGGCCTTGTAATTCCTCATGATCTCACTGAATACATCCCGCTCCATCCCAAAAGACATTCCCCAGGATTGGATAAACCGGCGGTAGTTATCCCAGGCAAACCAGGCCTCTCCCGTGGACCGAACCAGGCCCTCTACGATCTCCTCGTTGATGCCCACGTTCAGAAGGGTAGACATCATCCCGGGCATGGAGATCGTAGATCCGCTCCTCACGGCCAGGAGCAGCGGATGGCGGGAATTCCCGAACTCTTCCCCCGTGGCTTTTCCGATCTGTTGAATTCCGGAGCGGATCTCCTGCTCGAAATGGTCATGAGCATGCTTATATTGCTCAATGATGCGGAAGCAACGGAAAACTTCCGTGGTGACGATGAAGCCCGGGGGAACCGGAATTCCTTCGGAAGCCAGGACAGCTAAATTGTACCCCTTGCTTCCAAGATGGATCAGATCGTTGGTCAGGCGGTTGGGATGGTGGATGGGACAGCAGACCTTCTTGCGGTCATAGGTCATAAGGAGGTCCAGGTCGCCCTCGCTAAGGGTCTGTTTCTGCTCGGAAAGGATCAGTTGAATCCGGGCCAAAAGATTGTCCAAATACTGCAGGCCGAAAGTTCCGGAAATGAGGTCCCGGAGGAATCGCTCGACGGCCGGATGGATAAACTCCCCGGGGCCGGTCTCTTCCCCCGCCTGCGGGAGATATTTGGGGAGAAGGTTCTCGTTGCCCAACTGCCGGATCAGTTCGCTGAGGTTGTTCTTGTGGGCGTTGACGTAATAGACAGAGAGGATGTCCTTGACCCCTTCCGAGAACCCCCGGAAGATGTCCAGGTACTGGGTGAAGCTGAACCTTTTGATTTCCAATGACTTCTCCAGAAGCTTCAGGTGCGTGTCCAGACGATGGGAGGAGATTCCGTCCAATTGCATGGCCCGGAAGAAGTAGCGGATGCACCTGATGACCCGGAAGAAGGTGGCCCGGGTGATTAAGGAAAGGTCTAAAGAGTCGATCAGCCTTTCAAAATAGACATTGGCCAGGTTTTCTAAGCGGAAGGTCAGGCCGAGAGCGTCGAACTTTTTCTCCCGGTAACGGCCGTACATGGACGGAATATCCACGGCGATGTGCCGCTTGTAGTAGATATCCTCGGTGGCTTCATCCCTCTGGGGCGAGAGAATGATCTCTTTGAGTTCTTCCAGATAAGTCAGGAGGTTCTCCAGACATTCCTCGGTATCATTGCGGTCAAGCACTTTCTGCAGCCGGTCCAATCCTTCGAAACCCCAGCGGGCGGCTTGCTGGAGGTGGTAGCGGATCTCCTGGAAACCCAGGTTGTATTTCTGGTTGACCAGGCGGTACATCTTGATCAAAAGGGCCACCCGTTTTATTTCTGTTTCGCCGACGCCCTTCACTCCTGCCATAAAGGCCTCTACCTCCGCATCGGTTATCCTCAGGAGGTCCTCTTCCCGAGAGAGCCCCATCTCCTCAAAGAGCCTCTGCAGGAGGGCGTGGAGCTCATCGATGAAAGGCCCTTCCGTTTCCACCTTCTCATAGATCTCCGCAGGAAGAAAGCGTCTCAGGGCGACTTTGTCCTTTCCCCGCCAGAAGCGGAAGATCTCTTTGATAAACTCCTCGATCAGGTTGCTGCTTTCCACATGGCTCTGCTTGCGGAGAAAATGAATGAGGGCATCTTTTCGATTGCCGACTTCATCAATTTCCGTGGAGACATCCCGCAGAAGACCCTCCGATCCAATTTCGTTGAAATAGACCGGAAAAAGCTTGGTCAACTGCTTGATCAAGTTGTAAACCGGCTCGATGTCGGCATTGAGCAATTTGCTGACTTCCCTCTGGAAGAGGTCGGTATCCCGGATGCAGGTGCCGCCCAGCTTCAGGTTGATGATCAAAGCCGAAAGGAGAGTGCTGCACCATTTGGGGTTGCGAGCAATGAGGTCCAGCCACACGCGCACGTTGAGAAGATGGTAGGGGTTAAAGATTAATTGCCAATCCGCGTTCACCCCCCGCACGCCCGGGTATTGGAAACCGAAATGAAGAGTCTGCTCTAAGAAAACCTCGACCAGCGGGCTATACCCACGGTTAAAGACCTCTCCCCCGATGGTCTGGATGCACTGCAGAGCCGTTTGCGCATAATTCCCGACGCTCGAGCGGAGCAAGGAGAAGGTCTTCAGCAGAAACTTTTCCATCCTCTCGGGTGGCTCCTGGCGGATCAATTCCACCAGCGTGTGGTTGATCTCCCGCAGCGTCTCCTCATGGATGTCTTCCAGTCCATCGACCTCCATGATCTTGAACAGGGCGAGGATCTTCCGGTTCTTCCCCAAATAATCCTCTACCCCCTCTCCCACCTCCATGGCAGGGGCGCTCAAGCGATGGGGAACCTCCTTGTAGGCTCGGACGATCTCAAGGTACCCCGGCAGAGCCAAAAGCCTTCTGAGGTGCCCCCCAGAACCATCCTTCGAGGAAAGTTGATCTAAGAAACTTAGGTGCTGCCGCAGACGCTGGTGCGAGATCCTATCGAAGATTTCGTCTTCCTTCTCCACTTTACTGGAAGAACCGCCGTCTCCCTTCGGGAACCAATCCCGGGGGTCTTCTTCCTTCAACCAATATCCGTAAGCGGCCCGAAGGCTTCGAATGAAGAGGGCATTGAACTCGCTGAACTCTGACTCTTCAGGAAGCTTCCGGAGAAAAGCCTGACCGATCCGTTTCAAGGGGATGTGGCTGGAAGTCAAGAAGAAAATTTGCTTTTCCGGAAGGGAAGAAAGGCGCTGGAAGCACGTCCTCAACACCGGCATGAAGCTTTGCGGGTTGGACCCACCCAATTCGCTGATGATCTTCTCGACGTAGCCCAGCAGGTAATCAATGGCTTTGGCCATCAAAGCGTCGCGGCCCGATTTCATGGCCGCGTCCAAAAAAACATCCATGATTACCGCGATGGCCTGCGGTCCTTGGGGATGGCGCGAATAAGAGGCGAAATACTTCAAGGCAAAAGCCCTCATCTCGGGGAGGATGATCCCCCAATTCCTGAAGGGGTGGTTCAATTCGAAGAGGAGCCCCTCGACCGTTTTCAGGATCCCGCGATAATCCGTCACCGTCTCCCGCAGGACGTCATATTTGGGGTCCACGGCCACCCGCTCCACAGCCGTCTCTTCGAGGTTGATGCGCAGGGCATCGGACTCGAGGATAACCTGGGAGACTTCCTTTTCTCGCCGCTCTCGGCCAGGTTCATCCGGGCTGCGACTCATGGCCACCGGGTCACACTCCTTTGCTTACACGGGCTTCCGGGCATCCATGTGGAGGATGAGATCCAGCACCCGATTTGAATAGCCCCATTCGTTATCATACCAGGCCAGGACTTTCACCATGCTCCCGATCGCTTTGGTGGACAAGCCATCCACGACGGAGGAGTGGGAATCCCCCTGGAAGTCGATGGAGACCAGCGGCTCATCCGTATAGTCCAGGAAACGGTTGGAGGAATCCTTGAGGGCCTGGTTCACCTCTTGAACGGTAGCCTCCCGCTCTATCTCCATCACCAGATCGACCAGGGAAACATTGGGGGTCGGGACGCGAACCGCCAGCCCATCGAATTTCCCCTTCAATTCCGGAATCACCAGAGCTACGGCTGAGGCCGCCCCCGTTCTGGTGGGGATCATGGAGAGGGCCGCGGCCCGCGCCCGCCGCAGGTCACTATGGGGAAAATCGAGGATCCGCTGGTCGTTGGTGTAGGAATGCACGGTGGTCATCAGGCCTCTGCGGATGCCGAATTTCTCCAGGATGACTTTGGCAACCGGGGCCAGGCAGTTCGTCGTGCAGGAGGCGTTGGAGACAATGTGGTGCTCGTAAGGATTGTAATCATCCTCGTTGACCCCCATGACCACGGTGATGTCCTCATTCTTGGCCGGAGCGGTGATGATGACTTTCCTGGCTCCGCCGTCCAGATGACCCCGGGCCCGGTTGGCCTCAGTGAAAAGCCCCGTTGATTCTACCACATACTCTACGGACATATCCCTCCAGGGAATCTGGGCGGGGTCTTTTCTGGCGGTGATGACTACCTCTTTCCCATCGACCACCAGGCCTTTCTCGCTGACCTTGACCTCGGCTTTTAACCGGCCCATAATGGAATCGTACCGCAGCAAATGGGCCAGGGTAGAATTGTCCGTCAGGTCGTTAATGGCCACGATCTTGACCTCGGAAAATTCCTCGGCCTGCAGGGCCGCCCGAAACACGCTCCGGCCAATCCTTCCAAAGCCATTAATCCCAACTTTGATGGACATGTAATCTCCTTTCCCAAGAGCAGAGCCTTAGGGGTTCGTCCCCTTCCTGATCTTTTCGGGGAGGATTCCACCCCCAGGGGGTTTAATATATAATAAATCCAGCGATTGGGATTGTCAAAGCCCTTTCAAGAGATTTCTGAAAAAGTCAAGAGATCAAAAAAAATGCCTGGCCCAGGGCGCTGAGCGAAGCTCCCTCCCGCCGGGGCGTCGACAAAGGACGAAATTCAAAAGTGATCGATGGTCAGGCGAGAGAAGGCATTGACTTCGTTGTTGCAAAAATCCTATGATATTTTTGAATTTCATAAATTTCATCCTCTAAAAGAGGGGGGAAACCATGGGGTTCAAAAGCATCGATGAACTGAACATAAGAGGGAAAAGGCTTTTCGTGCGGGTGGACTTCAACGTCCCCATTGACGACAGAGGAAACATCACCGACGATTCGCGGATCCGAGCGGTCTTGCCCACCATCAACTATGCCCTCAGCCAAAATGCCATCGTCATCCTGGCCTCCCATCTCGGAAGGCCCAAGGGAAAGCCGGAAGCCAGGTATCGCTTGGAACCGGTGTCCCGCCGACTCGGGGAGCTTCTGAAGAAAGAAGTGAAGATGGCCCCGGACTGCATTGGCCCAGAAGTGGAGAAGATGGTGGCGGAGCTAAACCCAGGGGAGGTGATCCTCTTGGAGAACCTGCGCTTCCACAAGGGAGAGGAAAAAAATGATGAAGCCTTTGCCCAGAGCTTATCCCGTCTGGCCGAGGTCTACATCAACGATGCCTTCGCAGTCTCCCACCGCGCCCACGCTTCCGTGGAAGCCATGACCCGGTTTTTCAAGGAATGCGCCGCCGGTTTCCTGATGAAAGAAGAGCTCCATTACTTGAACAAAGTCATGGAGGACCCAGCCCGCCCCCTGGTGGCCGTTGTCGGGGGCGCCAAGGTCTCCGGGAAGCTTGAGGTTCTTAAGAATTTAGCCAGGCGGGTGGAAAAAGTGATCATCGGGGGGGGAATGGCCTTCACCTTCCTTAAGTCCATGGGTTTGGAGGTGGGAAAATCTCTGGTGGAAGATGAACTCCTGGAAACTGCTCAGAAGATTCTGGAAGCTGCTAAAAAAGAGAATGTTACGGTCTACTTGCCCGTCGACTGCGTGGTGGCCGATAAATTCGAGCCATCGGCCCAGATTAGGATCGTCCCCGTGCAGGAGATTCCCAAAGATTGGATGGGCCTGGACATCGGCCCGGCAACCACAACCCTTTTTGGCGAGGCTTTGCAGAATGCCAAAACTGTCATCTGGAATGGGCCCATGGGGGTCTTCGAGATGGAAGCTTTCAGCCGGGGGACCTTCGAAATTGTGCGGAACATCGTGAACTCGGGCGCATTGAGCGTCGTGGGAGGCGGAGACACCGACCTGGCCGTAAACAAATCAGGTGAAGCGCATCGGATTTCCTACATCTCCTCTGCCGGCGGCGCCTTTCTTGAGCTTTTGGAAGGAAAAAGCCTCCCGGGCGTGGAAGCGCTGAAAAAAAGATAAAACCCTTTCACCGCGGAGAGCGCAGAGGACGCAGAGAATAAAAGGGCATAGGGCATAGAATAAAGCCGCTATGCGCTCTGCACTTTGCGATTTGCCTCTTTTTCGTGATTGATGTCATCTCCGCGTGCTCTGCGGTGAATATTCAGGTTCGAAGGAGATAGAGGTCATGGCCCGCATTCCTCTGATCGTGGGCAACTGGAAGATGCAAAAGATCCTCCAGGAGACAGTGGATTTCTGCCTGCGGCTCAAAGATGAACTCGGGGTAACGAAGGAGCCCCCACCTTCCGACCGGGTCGACCTGGGGAGCGGACAGGTGGAAGTGGCTGTCGCCCCTCCTTTCACCGCTCTAACAGCCGCCGCCAAGGCTCTCCAGGGCTCCCCCATATCCATCTCTGCCCAGGACGTCTTCTGGATGGAAAGCGGTGCCTACACGGGCGAGATTTCCGCAAAAATGCTCGCCGACGTGGGGTGCCGCTTCGCCATCGTAGGACATTCCGAGCGCAGGCAATACTTTAACGAAACTGACAACTCCGTCAATAAAAAAGCGGCCGCCTTGATGAAGTTGGGACTGATCCCCATCCTCTGCTTCGGGGAGACCTTATCTGAGCGCCAAGAAGGGTCCACTTTTTCAGTCGTCGAGAGGCAAACACGCGAAGGGCTAAAAGGATTGGCCGTAAAAGGGCCCGAAGACCTGGTGATCGCTTACGAGCCCGTTTGGGCCATTGGCACAGGTCAGACCGCCACCCCCCGGCAGGCCCAGGAAATGCAGGCCTTCATTCGCCAGCTCATAGAAGAGATCTTCTCCCCCCAAATCGCCCAAGGGGTGCGCATTCTGTACGGTGGCAGCGTGAAGCCAGAGAACGTCGCCGAACTCATGGCCATGCCGGACATTGACGGAGCCTTGGTGGGAGGGGCCAGCTTGGATGTCAAATCTTTTTCCCAGATCATCAAAGGGTGCCTGCCCGGCGTTCTCTGCCCTCTCCGCGGGAAACGGATAGGCGAAGAATAAGATAGCCTTTTAACAAAAGATGTGCTATAAAAATTAAAAATTCTCAAAGGAGGCTCTGAGAGAATGTCTTTGGCCATTGCAATCATCCATGTTCTGGTATGTATCCTTTTGATCCTGATCGTCTTACTCCAGACCAGTAAAGGAGCGGAACTCGGCGCTGCTTTCGGGGGAGGGTCCAGCCAGACCCTTTTTGGGTCAGCCGGACCCGGCAGTTTTCTGGCCAAAATCACCACGGGGATCGCCATCGTTTTCATGATTACCTCCATCGGGCTGGCCTACTCCTCCAGCCATCGGACCGGGGCTTCGATCGTGAAAGAAACCCGCCCGAAGAAAACCGCCCCTGCGCCGCCACCCGCGCCGGTGGAAAAAGGGACGCCGATCGTTCCGGCTCAGCCGGGACCCGCGCAACCCGGGCAACCATCTGGCAAGTGAGGTCTAAAGTCAAGGGAACTTAAGAGGGGAAAAAGATTTTAAATGCCGAAGTGGTGGAATCTGGTAGACACACCATCTTGAGGGGGTGGCGAGCTCTGCTCGTGCGGGTTCGAGTCCCGCCTTCGGCACCATGAATATGAAAGCCGCTCAGAAGAGCGGCTTTCATATTTTCAGTTAAAAGTATAGGGGTTTCAGAAGAAAGGGTTGCCCTTTTCACTCATCTTTTTTAACCATGCTAACGGCCTTTTTCGGACATATGTCGATGCAGGTAGAACATCCATGGCAGAGTTCAGGGTTGATAGAGGCCGCGTGGAGCTCGGGTCGGACCAAATTAACTAATTGATTTTCCGAGTTAATGTTGAAGAAAAGCGGCTGTTTTTGCCCTTAGAACTGCAATTTCGGGTTTAGAATTATCTTTCCCAGGGATGTAGGAATGCCGAGAGCTAACAGGGATTACATTCCAGGTTATGTCTGGCATATCACCCATCGCTGCCATAAAAGGGAATTCCTGCTGAAATTTTCCCGGGACCGGCGTCGGCGGTTAGAATGGCTTTTTGAGGGAAAGAAGCTTTATGGGACTTGCATATTGAATTATGCGGTGACCTCAAACCATGTTCACCTTCTTGTAAGGGATGGGAAAGGGCGGGATGTCATACCGAAAACTACGCAGTTAATAGCTGGGAGGACGGGCCAGGAATATAATCAGAGGAAGAATCGGAAGGCTGCCTTTTGGGAGGATCGTTATCATGCGACCGCCGTGGAAGGAGGTTCCCATTTAATTCAGTGTATGGTTTATATTGATTTGAACATGGTGCCTGCGGGGGTTGTGACTCATCCTTCAGAGTGGCCATTCAGTTGGTATGATGAGATACAAAATCCTCGGCAGAGGTACTCTTTGATGGGCTATGAAAGCTTGATGGATTTGTTGATAAAGAGCATGGCCGAACTGAGGGAGGCATACAGGGGGTGGGTGAGCGGTGGGTCGGAAAGTGATTGGAAAAAATGGAACCGATGGAGTCGGGGTCAAACCTCCACTATTGACTATAAATCGTTTTTTGGTATTTTAATTTCATATTGAGACCTCTGCGCATAGATTACCCGTGTAATAAAGATAAAGAAAGTGTCAGGTCTACGTGCAGCCTTTAACGCTGCGTTCCTTGCAGGTGAGAGTCCTGCCCCAGGAATTGCCTATTTACCTGGGTAGTGATATCTGACTTGTAAGGAGTGATGAATCCTAAGAGAGTTCGGAAGTAAAAAGCTCGTTGGGCTTTTCCGTCCCCGTCCTCCTCTTCCGTGGTCGATCCTGGCTGGCAGTGAACCATACGAGAAAATAGCTATTCTCCCTTCCTCTGCTGGGAGGCGATGGGAAAAGATGCTCCCGCCGATTTAGACCATTAAATATCTTTTTAGATTCTCATTGCGAGCCCGAAGGGCGTGGCAACCTTTTTTAATTGAGGTTGCTTCGTCGCTCTGCTCTTGGCAATGGCAGTTTATTTAACCCGTTCGTATTTGCACAAAAAGAAGAGTGATGGATGGGATCACATTGCCCCGGGAAGGTTGTCGCATCGTAGAGGTTGAATGCAGGTCAATCCTGAATAAATCGGGCTTGGCCGACTGGGCCGTCAACTGCTACGCGGGTTGCGAGCACGGCTGTGCTTATTGCTATGCCCGGTTTGCCACCAGGTTTTCCCATCCCGGGGAAGCCTGGGGTAGCTTCGTGGATGTAAAAGTAAACGCCCCCCAGGCTCTGGCACGGGAGGCCAAGAGAAAGCGGGTGGGCAGAGTTTTTCTAAGCTCCGTTTGCGACGGATGGCAGCCCATTGAGGCAAGATATGAACTGACGAGGCAATGCCTGCAAATACTGCTGCAACATGGCTATCCGATAACGATCCTCACCAAGAGCACCCTGGCCGGTCGAGATTTCGACCTCCTGGCCGAAAAAGATGGAGTAGAATTTGGAGTGACGGTGACGACCCTGGATGAGGGTCTGGGTAAACTCATCGAGCCTAAAAGCTCACCGCCCGCGAAACGCCTGGCTATCCTGGAGGAGGCCAAGAGAAGAGGAATCAGAACCTATGTCTTTCTGGGTCCTTTGATGCCCGATCTATTCGACACGGAGGAAAACCTAAGGTCGTTGCTCCAGGCGGTTAAGCAGGTTGGTGTGGACTATTTTTATATCGATATGCTGAATCCGCGCTACGGGGTCTGGCCATCCCTCAAAGGCCTGCTTCAAGAACACTTTCCTCATCTCACCGAGCGGTACAGGAAGATCCTCTTTGATAACCGTGCCCGGAGGGAGTATTCGGAAAGGCTTAGGTCCACTGTCAACCGGCTAACCAGGGAGCAGAGACTCGGTGCGAGGATGAAACTTTGCTTTTGAGAGATAATATTTCCATTCATCAACAAGAATTTTTGCAAGTGCCCCCCGAGCCTGCTTTCCCAAGAAATTACCATCCGTCACCCTGTCCCTCTGCCAACAAGGCAGGCCCTGCACTAATTCAAAAGCATTAAATGAAATGTCATTGCGAGTGAAACGAAGCAATCTTACGCAGAATGGGATTGCCACGCCCTTCGGGCTGGCAATGACAATGTAAAAAAATTTAGGGCGTTTATATTCGTTGAACGCTTTGCAGCCGGTCCTCTTACCAGGTTCCGGTTGCCCAGTTGGGTCAGCTGGAGTTGCCCAATTGAAATTGCCGCAAAGACTTCTTTGTTGTTAAGTTCCAAATGGATTAGTTCTTGAGTCCCTGGAGCCAATGAAAAAGGGGGATTCCCCTGCAAAAAGATGTTTCGATACCATATTTTACGTCTTCGAATAGTTTGAATACGAATTTTCTTGACTTTTGGGAGGCCATTTTTTAGAATGCGCAGAAAAGACTTCTGGGGAACTTTCGGTTAACCCAAATCAAGGAGGGAACCATGGCCAACGTGGCATTTCCGATCAACATGAGGGACATTCGGTTTGTCCTGTACGAACAATTAGGGATCGAACGGCTTTGCGAGTTTGATAAATTCAAGGATTTCTCCCGGGAGACCTTCGACATGATCCTGGAGGAAGCGGCCAAGCTGGCCGCCGAGGTGATTGCTCCCCTGAATTCCATCTCGGACAAAGAAGGTTGCACTTTTGAGAAAGGGAAAGTCAGAGTCCCGGAAGGCTTTCACGCGGCCTTCAAGAAATATTGCCAAGGCGGCTGGATCGCGGCCTCGGTGGATGCCGAAGCCGGAGGACAAGGACTTCCGGAATCTTTGGGCATGGCCGCGGCGGAGATGTTCGTGGGGGCGTGCTGCGCCTTCACGACCTACCCGGGCCTGACCCGCGGCACCGCCAACCTGATCCGGAGCTTCGGGACGGAAGATCAAAAGAATCTCTACCTGGAGAAAATGTACAGCGGGCAGTGGACCGGAACGATGTGCCTGACCGAACCTCAGGCTGGCAGCGCTGTAGGGGACGTGAAAGCCATGGCTAAAAAAGAAGGCGATCATTATTTAATCTCGGGCACGAAGATCTTTATCACCGCTGGGGAGCACGACCTGGCTGAGAACATCATCCACGCTGTCCTCGCCCGAACCGCGAACGCCCCCCCGGGGATTAAAGGCCTGAGCCTTTTCATTGTACCCAAAATCCGCATCCACCCTGATGGGTCGCTGGCCGAGCCCAACGATGTGAACTGCGGGGGGATCGAGCACAAGATGGGCATCAAGGGCTCGGCCACCTGCACCCTGAACTTTGGAGATGAAGGGAAGTGCCACGGGTACATCCTCGGGCAAGAAGGGCAGGGGATCCAGCTCATGTTCCAGATGATGAACGAGGCCCGCTTGGGCGTGGGGCTGCAGGGCTTTGCCTCGGGGAACGTCGCCTATCTTTACGCCCGGAATTATGCCCAAGAGCGCATCCAGGGTGTGGAGATTGAGAAGATGAAGGACCCCCACGCCCCGCGCGTGGCCATCATCAAACACCCCGACGTCCGCCGGATGCTCATCACGATGAAGGCTTACGCAGAAGGGTTACGGGCCCTGCTCTACCGCACGGCTTACTATGCAGACCTGGCCAAGGTGTCCACTGATCCGAAGGAGCAGGAGCACTGCGAAAACATGATTGAACTCTTGACACCGATTTGCAAAGCCTACTCCACGGACATCGCTTTTCGCATCACGGAATGGGCTATTCAAATCTACGGGGGCTATGGATATTGCGGCGAATATCCCGCGGAACAGCTCTGCCGGGACGTGAAGATCTCATCGATCTACGAAGGAACAAATGGCATCCAGGCCATGGATTTGGTGGGGCGGAAGCTCTCTTTGAAAAAAGGGGCTTTGTTCATGGGCTGGATGAAGGAAGTCAATGAATTCATTGAGAAGCATAAGTCGCATCCAGCTTTGGGCCCCTATGTGGCCCAGTTAGAGCAGGCCAAGAATACCCTGGTCAATGTATCGATGCACTTCGCCAAGGTAGCTGCCGGAGGGGACCGGCTCTATCCCATGCTGCAGGCCTGCCCGTACCTGGAACTCTTCGGGGAAGTGGAGCTCTCCTACCTCCTCCTGCAGCAGGCGATCATAGCCCAGGAGAAGTTGCAGGCCATTTTTCAGAAAGCGGAAGCGACCACGGAGGATGCTCAGGCCCGGATGATCGCCGAGCAGCCTGAGACTGCTTTTTACAGCGGGAAGGTCTATGCGGCTGAGTTCTTCATCAGCAATATCCTGCCCCGGGTTCAGAGCACGGCGACGACCATCCTCAGCGGGAACCGGAGTGCCTTGGCCATTGCCGAGAGCGCATTTTAAAACCGGGGCATTCCCAGGACTTATCAGAGGTGGCCTGGAAAAGAGGCCACCTCCTTTTTTTCGGGCGGCCTTTCATAAAAGATCCAGTTTCCTTCCAGCCAATTCCTGATTGCCGATCGCCAAGGGAGGCGGAACGCTAACCGCCAGAGGTAGCGAAAAACCGGGGGGTTGTACCATGAAGCTCATGGCCTTTTTATTCCTGACGACCATTAGTCACCGCTGTTCTCAGCTGGGCGATTTTGCAGGAGAGCTTCAGCGTGCCCCGGCTGATTGGAACGGCCTTGATCGTTATGGGTGTATGGCTGGTGAAATAAATATGTAAAAGATTAGACCTGAACTGGCAGACACTGTCAGATTAATTCATGACCAGCAACTTCACCTACAAGTTTTCACTCTAAGATAACCATGGAAATTGAAGATTACGGATAAAAAGCAAGCACAGCAATCAATAAGTCTCATCGATGGCCAGAAACTCATTTGTTAGAATGCCTTCCACATCTTATAGCCTATAATCCCTGTCCAATCTATTAGCAAAAACAACGCCAGTTCTCCATGCAGAATATTTTTTTCACGGATAAGGTTGCCTGAGCATAAAAATGCCATTTTGATGCAAAATTTAGGTACTACATGTACTGGATAATTTACGACCCGTTTTCCTAAGATCAGGGTCATTCTCGAATGGATGTTTCAGGTTACCCCCTTTAGACATTGGCTATCAATGTAGCATGAGATTCTACTTTTGGATTAGGAATATTATAATCAGGCCAACCGTTCTTTTCATCCCAGATGAAGTCCTCACACCCCAGTTCAAGGAACCTGTCATGAATCATCTTATCGTAATGAACCTTAACGGATCTTACATGTCTCTGTATATCCTTATTCCTTACCCGCTGCGTAGTGTTGCTGATATACTGTAAGTAGCATAGCTTAGGAACCCGTACCATCCGGGTCTTAAGAAAAGTCCTGACCATTATCTCATAGTCGTCGGCAACATGAAGCTCCTTATTATGACCCCCTATAGATTCGTAAAAAGACTTCCTCCAGGCCCGTATATGGTTAGGGGTTGATATAATATGCCGAATCGTCTTAGCATTTATGTTACCGGCATTCCCTGACTTATATAGTTTGCCCTTATATTTAACATCGGTATAGGAACCATACCCAAAGGCCCAGCCCTCTCTGTAGGTGGCATTTGTACCGTCCTCAAAGATCTCCGCACAGTCCGTATACAGAAACCCGGCCTCTGGGAACTGTTTAAAGCCCTTTACAACGTAATCTAAGGCATAGTCGGTCAATTCATCATCATGGTCCAGTTCTACGAGTATCTGGCCCTTTCCGAGGCTACAGGCCCAGTTCTTTATCTTACCTATGATTCCTGAGTGCTCCCCTGGCTTAAAGACCTGTATCCGATGATCTTTCTTGGCAAGGTTACTTAACATTTTAAATGTTTTTCCATCATCATCTGAGTCATCCACTATGATCCATTCCCAATTGGTATAGGTCTGTTCCTTGAGGGATAGGAATGGCCGATAGATTTTTTCCCCGGTTTTATAGGCGGGGGTAAAAACGGTAACGAGAGGATTGTCATCCGCTCCCCGGTCGCTAAACATGTTTATTAAATAGCAGTTGTAAGCATCTATCCCAAGCTGAGTTAGGTCTGGCAGGGTATCATAATGGAGCCATCTCTTTCGGATCTCGAAAGGAGCTTTTATAAGGTTAGGGAAAGAAGATAGATTACCAATCGTTATAACGACATGTGGCCTATCCTGGATGATAACTTGTTCGAGGTTAGAATCAGAAGAATAACATCGGCAGTCGAGTCTCTTCTCCTCATAGTCTTCCCCTATGGGAGTGACTAATTCAAAGTCATCGTGGCCAAAGATACAAATTACTGGTAACTTCTCGCCCATTACTTTAAATAATTTAATTGCAATAGTCATCAGTTTGATAAGTTTGTTTTTGATAAGAACTCGCTTTGGGGCTGTATTGCCGTCCTTTCTTGGACTAGCGTTAAATGCGACAACCTTCATTTTGTTCTCCTCCCCTTTAATTTCTTTCCTGATGTTCCAGGCTTCTCTGGGAAATAATTTAAGTGTTCCCCGAGAGCGTCAGAATTTATAAGATATGAGCAATGCTCTGAGCTGGCCATCTATTACTGGGATAACGGCAATGTTTACACCCTTTTTATGCAAGACAACGATAGCCTTGGCCGTAAAAAACCCGATCGCCGAACCGAAGAATACATCTGCAGCCCAATGATCATTGTCATTGACCCGGGAGAGGGCCGTTAAGGTGGCAATCCCGTAGGCCAATGGGGGAATCCAGGTGTTATCGTGGTATTCAGAAGCGATTACCGTCCCAATGGCGAATGCGGATGACGACTCCCAGGAAGGGAAAGATACGTTGGAGGTAGTAAAACTCGGACCTTCCCATTTGTCATATTGATTCCCCTCGCTGGGTCTATGTCGATGGGCCGTGAATTTTATGGCTTGCGTGAAAACACTCGAAATCAGAAAACTTTCCAGGCCCAGCAGGGCAGTCGTCCGGGCTTTTTTATCTTCAAGAGAGTATCCATAAAGGTAGAAGGCCCCTAAGACCGGTAGAGTGACCAACTCATTACCAAAAGAATCGGCCAATCTGGCCACGTTGTTGGTAGTGCTGTTCCGCTTCTTCTGCGCCCACTCCTGGATGTCATGGTCATAGGCATATAAGCCGATAGTCGCCCCGGCCACTAAAGACGCCTTTAACCAGTCTGATTTTTCCCAACGCGCGGGCGAAGTGAGGATATATTCCGTATCGGCAATATACCCCTTCAAATAATCCCTGTTTAACTCAACTTCACTCGTTCCTTCTCCCTTTCCCGGAGATCTCTGGTTAAGGGGCTCAGAGGATCCCTTACCTTCAGCTGATTGGGCAAAAGATTCATTTAAAAGCAGGGTCATCATTAAGACAACCATAAGGCAAATTTTAGTAATTTTTTCTATGATGAATAACAGGCGCATCTTGTTTATCTTTACCTATAGCTCTTGGTGCTTATTATATAAAAAAGCGAAATTATGACGCAAGTGGATAACTCTTGAGGAACCTCCATTACGGGGGAATTAACACATCACAAAACAGAACGTTGACCATTGATTATAGGTTGAAAACTTCATTACTATGATAAACCGTTTTGCTAACGAATTCAGACAGAAGTCTGCGGAGTACACCTACTAACATTCAGGATCAATTTCTGTATGATATTGCAGATTACTAACTAAAAGCCTCAGGAAGTATAATGGCATATTTTGCTTGCCCAACAGTAGAAAAAATCTGTCTGCTGGACCGATCCAGTAGGCGAAGGCAATCAAATACCTCGCTTCACGGGGATATAAGCAGCCCTTTTTTCTTTAAAGTTCGCAAGATCAGATAAGTTGACAAACCTATAAAGAATATAAGGACCCATTGCCAATCCAGTTCGAGAGTTCCTTTTATAATTATATCGCTAACAACTTCAAGAAAAGTAAATGAAGCGATAATCGCAAAGAAACCAGAGTACTCATCTTTCATTGCCTTTCTTAACGAAAAGGACACATTTGGCCGTTTCCATTTATTAAATCTTGGGATGAAGCAGGGAGTATTATTTGACCATTCTTCAAATTCTCTGCCGAATTTCCTTCTTAAAAACTCTTCTTCGGCAAACATAATTCTTTCGTAATAAAGCCAGAAAATGAGAACACACAGAAGACTTAACCACCACAACCGAAGAAACAACGAAATACCGAGCCAAATGAAGAAATTGCCTAAATAGAGAGGATGTCTTAATATTGAATAAAGACCTGTGACATTCAAAGACACTGCTTTCTGCTCACGTGTATTTCGCCCCGATGTTCCTTCCTGAGTATGACTAATTACATAGACCCGGATACCCAGGCCAAAAAAGGAGACAAGCAGGCAAAATTTTTCCCAGAGCAAATCCCAGTCATGATTATGACCAGGATAATCAAAATCCCTCAGACCAACTAAAATAATACCCATCAAAAGCAAAGGCAGATAACTCCGCCATCTGAAAAACCAGTTGCCGGTCTTTTCAAGTTCTTCTTTTAAGGCCATTGCTTAATTCCCTAATAGTTTATTACCCGCAATGCCCATAGTAATTATTTATGTTGCAGAATTTTAAAATACTTCTGCAGGTCATTTTTTAGCCATGTTCTCATGATTCTGGGTCTCAGGAGATTCTTCGATGCTGGGTCGCCCTTCCATGGCTTTTTTGAAGCCGCGAATGGCCTGCCCTAAGCTCTTCCCCAACTCTGGAAGGCGCTTAGCACCGAAGATAAAAAAAGCAATCAAGAAGATGATTATAAGTTCTTGAGAACCGATGCCAAACATAGGAATCGCCTCCTTTTTAAAATCAATGAATCGGATTAAGAAATGAAATGCTAATTAAGAAATGGATTTAAAATGGGTCTTCTCAACAACGAAGAATGTAGGTTTGTTGATCGAAAGAAAATATTTGCAAAGAGGGGCGGGGAAGCTGTGCAACGAGATTTATTCTTAGAAGGAATATTACGGTAGAGATACTTGATGCCAATACTTTCACTTTACTCTGCTGATCGGCCAGCATATCTTCTTGGTCGAGATTCTCAAAGGTTGGATTGGAAGAAAAAAAATCAACTTCTACCAAATTATTGTATTGCAGATAGGCTGGATGCAATAGCAGAAAGAAGGAAATTGCCATAACCAGAAAAGTTTGAATTCTTTTAAGTTTTCTCTTCACGTCAAAATTCCCAGTTGGTTATATTTCATTGATCGAGTTTGATTAAAAAGGTTGCCTGGGAAAAAAAGGAATACATCTCCTTAGCCCATTGTTCCCTTTAGAGTATTCTCAAGCAAAATTGATTCTTATTTTAATAAAATTTTTCCCCCCTGTCAAGACAAAAATTCAATCATTGACTTTGTATTAAGGTTTAGACTCTGCACCTTGGGCCGACCCATATCTTGTGGTAGGTGCAGGGGAAGCAAAATTGAAGATAGCTTGTCAATATCTGAACTTTCCAAAAGGTGGCGATATGAAAGACATATATCAAAACCTTAAATCAGACGATGACCACCGCCCTGGATTCTCTATCCAAACTGGTTCGCCTATCCGCTCTATCGATTAAAGGAAGAAATCAATATTTGAATTGACAGCGGCTGTAAGATCAAATCCCTACTTACCCAAATAATAGAATTGTGGATTTCGGATTGGGGAATGAAAAATGCGAAATCATTCTTTTTTCTTTTTTGGTTGCCTTGCCGCGGCCGGGCCTTTCTGGGTGGCCGCCTCTTTTTCTTTCCTCTCCCCTTCCTCCTTTAGAGCAGCGGTCACTTTTTTTGTGTGACGGCACCGGGGGTAATTACTGCAGGCGATGAATTGACCAAACCGTCCTTTTCTGAGAATCATGGGGGCGCCGCATTTCTCGCAGTTCTCTCCCGTGAGGACTGATTTCGCCCGTTCGGCCTTATCCTTTTGTGAGGGAAAGATCTTCTTGGCATTCTTGCATTCTGGGTAGTTGGAACATGCCAGAAATTTCCCGAAGCGACCGTTCTTGATGACCATGGGGGCGCCACACTTCTCGCAGGTCTCCGAGCTAATTTCGTCCTGAGCCATTTCGAGCTTCCCCTCTCCGTTGAGCTGCATCTTTTTGGTGTTCTTACATTGGGGGTAGCTGGAGCAGGCCAAGAAGGGTCCGAAACGTCCTCTCTTGATGACCATGGGGGCGCCGCATTTCTCGCAGACCTCCGAAGTCACCTTCTCCTGGACGATCTCAATCTCGCCGGCCTCATTTCGCTGAAATTCTTTGGTGTTTTTGCATTTGGGGTAGTTGGAGCAGGCTAAAAATTGGCCATGCCGCCCGAGCTTGATGACCATGGGGGCGCCGCACTTCTCGCAGCGCTGGTCCGTGGGTATGCCTTTGCCCTTCATGTCCTGCATCTGCACCCTGGCTTTTTCCAGTTCCCTTTGGAAGGGAGTATAAAAATCCTCCAGGGCCCGCACCCAGGGCAATTGTCCTTCCTCAACCTTGTCCAGCTCGTCCTCCATCTGGGCGGTGAACTGGACGTCGAGGATGTCTGGAAAATTCTCCACCAGCAAATCATTGACCAGGTACCCTAATTCTGTGGGATACAGCCGGCCCTTCCCCTTGGCCACATACTCCCTTTCCTGGATGTTGTCGATGATGGGGGCATAGGTGGAAGGTCGCCCGATTCCTTTCTCCTCGAGTTCTTTGATGAGGGTCGCTTCTGTGTAGCGGGGCGGGGGCTGAGTGAAATGCTGTTCGGGCTTAAGATCAAGGAGCTTCAAGGCCTCGCCGACAGACAGGTTCGGAAGTCTCCCTTCCTGGTCTTCCTCTTTGCCGTTCTCATCGCTGGTCTCGATGTAGAGGGCCATGAAGCCCGGGAAGAGAAGGATTGACCCCGTGGCCCGGAAGAGATATTTCCCGGCCTGGATTTCCATAGAACTCTGGTCGTAAAGGGCCGGGTTCATCTGGCAAGCGACGAAGCGGTTCCAGATGAGCTCGTAGAGGGCAAACTGGTCCTTACTGAGGAACGATTTCACCGCTGCCGGGTCATACTTCATGGAAGTGGGACGGATGGCCTCGTGGGCCTCCTGGGCGGTCTTGCGGCTCTTGTAAACATGCGGTTTCTCCGGCAGGTATGGAGGGCCGAATTTCCCCATGATGAATTGGCGAACATCGGACAACGCTTCCTGGGAGATGCGGGCCGAGTCGGTGCGCATGTAGGTGATTAACCCCACCGGTCCTTCTTGCCCGAGCTCCACGCCCTCGTATAGCCTTTGAGCGAGGGACATGGTCTTCTTGGCGGTGAAACGCAACTTGCGCCAGGCTTCCTGCTGGAGCTGGCTGGTGATGAAGGGGGGGGGAGGATATTTCCGCCGTTCTTTCTTTTCGACTTCCTTAACGGAAAATGGGAGCGTAGCCAGCTCTTGGAGGATTACCTGAGCTTCCCCTTCATTTTTGATCTCGGCTTTCCCGGAGTCGATCCGAACCAGCGTGGCCGGGAAAGAAGGAGGAAGGCTGCCCTGCAAGAGCGCCTGGATCGTCCAGTATTCCTGGGAAACGAAGGATTGGATTTCCTTCTCTCGCTCGCAGAGCAGGCGAACGGCCACGGACTGGACGCGGCCGGCGCTCAGGCCCCGGCGGACCTTCTCCCAGAGTAGGGGGCTGATCAAGTATCCAACCAGACGATCGAGAATGCGCCGGGCTTGCTGAGCATCGAACTTATTGCGGTTCAACCGTTCGGGCTTGAGGATGGCCTCACGGACGCTGCGGGCAGTGATCTCGTTGAAGAGAACCCGGTGAATAATCCCCGGGGGACGATTGATCTCTTCAGCGATGTGCCAGGCAATGGCCTCTCCTTCTCGGTCCGGGTCCGTCGCTAAATAAATGGATTTTGCTGCCTGGGCCGCCCTTTTAATCTCCTTTAAAACTTTGATCTTTCCTTTGATGACCTGATACTGGGGGGCGAACCCATTCTCAATGTCAACCCCCAGATGACTTTCGGGGAGGTCTTTGACGTGCCCCACCGATGCCTTGAGGATGAAGTCATCTTTCAGGTAGTTTGAGATCGTCCGGGCTTTGGCCGGCGATTCAACGATGACTAAGGACTTGGACATCCAATCTCCTAATTTATAGGGAATGACTTAAATAAGTTGACATCCAGAAGATTGTCATTGCGAATCCCGCCTTGGCGGGATGAAGCCATCCCAGGAAAATCTGTGGGGAAATTATGCCCTGACGAACCTCATTCCCGGAAGCTGCTTGATGTGTCCGGCGAGCTCCAGGGAAAGCAGAATCGCGGAGACTTTCGCGCTGGAGAGAGCACTCTTGGCGATGACCTGGTCAATGTGCAGGGCTTCCCGGCTCAAGGTCGCAAAGACCGTAGTCTCCTCTTGCGAGAGCTTCGGTTGCGGGGGAGTTGCCGCCGGGGCTTGTTCCCGTAACGGAAGAATCTCCTCCAAAATATCCTCGGCCTGGGTGACGAGCTTGGCCCCTTCTTTTATCAACCTGTTGGTCCCTTGACTTCGGGCCGAGTCCACATTTCCCGGGACGGCATAAACATCCCGCCCCTGGTCCAGGGCAAAGCGGGCCGTGATCAGGGAGCCGCTGCGCAGAGTGGCCTCCACGACCGCTACCCCGAGGGAGAGCCCGCTGATCACCCGGTTGCGGATGGGGAAATGATCGCTTTCCGGCGGCGTGCCCAGGGGAAACTCAGAGAGGATCGCGCCATGGGCGGCCACTTGGTCGTAAAGCTCCCGATTTTCGGGAGGATAAATGATGTCCACGCCGCAGCCCAATACACCGATGGTCCTGCCGCCAGCGGAGAGGGCGCCCCGGTGGGCTGCGGAGTCAATCCCCCTGGCCAGGCCGCTGATAATGGTCACGCCCCGCTGACTCAGTCCCATGACGATTCGCTCCGCAGCCAGCTTCCCGTAAGTGGTGGGATAACGGGAGCCCACGACCGCCACGGCCATGTGGTCTTCCTTTTTCAGCAAACCCAGCACGTAGAGAAGGGGCGGAGGATCGTATATTTGTTTCAGGTTGGCAGGGTATTCTTCATCCTCCCAGGTTACCAGCGCAGCTCCGGTCTTTTCTGTGAAGCGCAGCTCCCTTTCCACCTTTTGTCTCCAGTCGAATCGTCGCAGCGAGGAAACCACTTTTGGCCCGATGCCTTCCACCCGCCCCAGGGCTTTTGCCGAAGCTTTAAAGGCCTCTTGCGGACTGCCGAAGGCCTCGATCAGGCGCTTGAACAGAACGCTCCCCACGCCCGGAGCCATGGACAAGGCCACCCAATGGTAAGGGTCCTTCACCGCCTGCTCCATTCAATAAAAAAAGGATCGCGGATTCGGCGGACCCACAATCCCTGTGTCTTCCTGCACGGGGCCACCCCGTCGCCAAGGCCAGCCCCTCTGATCCTAAGGTTCACTCCCCGCCCGAGATGACTTTATCCCCCACGTAGATGGCCTGAGAAGAGAGGGTGACGATCGCCGCGCAGGTTTCCTCCTGGACGGAGATGACCACCGCCTCGCCCACCTTGGCCATGGGTAATCTTACCTTTGTCCTTTCTAAAATTTCCTTCCCGTAGTGCCCTTTCTGGTAGATGGAGAAAAGATTGCCCACGATCACCCCATCTTGGCTTCCCCGGTTAATAAAGATGATCTCATTCTGGGTAATGTTATTAATTTCTTCCTGGGTCGTGATTACCATCCCTTCGATTTTTTTCGGGATGCTGGTGGGCATGGCCGCCGGCATGACTGCTCCGGGAGGGATGATCTTATCCCCGGGGTAAATGGAGCGGTAGGATTTCTCAACTTTGACTGAAACAACTTTCTCTTTTCCCTCCAAGATGACCAATTCCCCCGCGATCACCACCAGGTTTCCGATTTTTTTCTTGCTCACTGGATCGGTTACCACCCTCCCCAGGCGGGCGATGGAAAAGCGATCCCCGGCTTTGACTTCCTTTCCTGCGTCCAACTCAACGTAAACCACATCTCCTTCGCCCAAATTGACCATTTTATCTTTGCTGCCGACGATGGCTCCCCAAGATGAAATGGGTTTGGAAGTAATAAAACCGCTTGCTTGAATCCGATTGCGGACCTCATATTTTGCCAGGTCCAGGGCCCGGGTCGATTGAGAACTACTTTCTGGGCTTGTGCCCAAGATCGACAGACCCAAAAGAATTGCCAGCCCAACCCTCGTGGCCATTTTCATCCGATACATCGCCACCCTCCGGATTTTTTTCTCCCCCCATCCTCCCTTCAATAAATACCTTTCAGTCCACCTTTTTGTCAAGGATAAAATTTGCTTGCCTCCCCGCCTGGGGATGCAAGTGATTGCCAGGCCCGGATGAAAGGGCGTGTCCCTTGGCTGAATGAGGCGGTGGTCTTTCCATTGGATCGGGCGGGGCTCCTCGATCCTTGCCTGCGTCTTTCCTTTTCCCCGCCTTCCATCACGGAATCAAAGTGATAGGCTCAGGAGGAATCATTTCCCGCCGATTCAGCCTGCATTCCTCGCCCTTCCACCCGGGGCAAAATAAAGGGGGAATTCAAAAGTGAAGGGTGTAAAATTTGTTAACCGCGGCCAGGGGAATTTACCTTTGATTTTCCAAAAAGGAATGATACAATAGCGCCGTTTTTCGCCCCGGCGAACGGCAAGAGAGGATTAAAAAATATTGGCCTCTCCCGGGCTTAGAACATTGGCGAGCAAGGAAAGGAGCGGGGAAATGGATTTTGAACTCAGCGAAGAGCAAAGGATGATTCAACAGATGGCCCGCGATTTTGCGGAGAATGAAATTAAGCCCAAGGCGGCTGAGTTGGATAGAACGGAGAGGCATCCGCTGGAGATTATCCAGAAGATGGCCGAGTTAAGTCTTATGGGGATCGCCATCCCGGATGCCTATGGTGGGGGTGGGGCAGACATTGTCAGCTACGTGGTGGCCCTGGAGGAGATTTCCAGGGGGTGCGGCAGCGTGGGAGTCATCATGTCCGTAAACAACTCTCTGGTCTGCGATCCTATCCATACCTTTGGGACAGAGGAACAGAAAAGAAAATTTCTTCCCCCCCTGGCCTCGGGGAAGAAGCTGGGCTGCTTCGGGCTGACCGAACCCGAAGCCGGCTCCGATGCCGCCGCCCAGAAAACGACGGCGGTCCTCAAGGGGGAAGAATGGGTGATCAACGGCAAAAAGAATTTTATCACCAATGGGAATGTGGCGGATACCTGCGTGCTCATGGCTATGACCGATAGCAGCAAAAGGCATAAGGGGATCAGCTCCTTCATCGTGGATTGCAAGTCACCCGGTTTCTCCGTGGGGGTCGTAGAAAAGAAGTTGGGGATCAAGGCCTCGGGAACTGCGGAGTTGATCCTGGAAGACTGCCGCATTCCCCGGGAGAACCTGTTAGGCGAGCTGGGCCAGGGATTTTTTGTGGCCATGAACACCCTGGACGGCGGCCGGATCGGGATCGCCGCCCAGGCCCTGGGTATTGCCCGAGCCGCTCTGGAAGCGGCAGTGGAATACTCCAAGACCCGGGTGCAATTCGGCCAGCCGATCTCGAAATTCCAAGCCATCCAGTGGATGATCGCCGACATGGCCACGGAGTTGGAAGCCGCCCGGCTGCTGACTCTGCAGGCCGCTTTTCTTAAAGATTCCAAGCAGCGTTATGAGAAAGAGGCGGCCATGGCTAAGTTATTCGCTTCCGAAGCTGCCAGCCGCATCACCACCAAGGCCATTCAGGTTCACGGAGGATATGGATATATTCAAGAATATAACGTGGAGAGGCACTTCCGCGATGCCCGGATCACGGAGATCTACGAGGGGACTTCCGAGGTCATGAGATTGGTCATATCGAGCAACATCCTCAAAGGGCGATAATAAATATGGAATCCAGAAATCAGAATCCAAGAGTCAGAATGATGAAAAGGATTTTATTCTGGCTCCTGACTACTGAATTCTGAATTCTAATTTTGGGGTGACTTCCGCTGATAAACCTCAAGTAAGAAATCTTAAATGAAGAAGGGGTTTAACGATGATCAAGACAAAAGAAGATTACGTCAACAGCCTGAAAAAATTAAACCATGTAGTCTATTACAAAGGAAAGAGGGTGAAGGATGTCACGGCCCATCCGGCCTTCCTGCCCCACATTCATTCGGCGGCCAAAACCTACGAACTGGCCCTGATACCAGAGTACGAAGATCTGATGACGGCCACCTCACACCTGACGGGCAAGAAGGTCAACCGCTTCACCCACATCCACCAGAATCGAGAGGACCTTCTGAAGAAAGTGCAGATGCTCCGCCTCATCTCCCACGAGACGGGGAGCTGCTACCAGCGTTGCGTGGGGTTCGATGCCCTGAACTCGCTCTACAGTACCACTTATGAGATTGACGAAAAACATGGGACCTCGTACCATTCCCGCTTAAAGAAATTCATCGAATATGTGCAGGAAAACAATTTTATGGTTGTAGGGTCGATGACCGACCCCAAAGGCGACCGCTCCAAAAGCCCTTCCCAGCAAGCCGACCCCGACTTATTCACCCATCTTGGGGAAAAGAAGGAGGAAGGGATTATCATCCGCGGGGCGAAAGCTCACCAGACCGGGGCAATCAATTCCCACGAGATGCTCCTCATGCCGACACAGACTTTGCGGGAAGAGGACAAGGACTACGCCTTGGCCTGCGCGGTCCCGGTGAATGCTCCCGGGGTAATTCTCATCTTCGGGCGACAGACGAATGAGGAGCGCAAATTTGAGGAAGGGGTGGACGTCGGGAATCCGGAGTTTGGTCTGGTGGGCGGAGAGGCTTTGGTGGTCTTGGAAAATGTTTTCGTTCCCTGGGAGCGGGTTTTCATGTGCGGGGAGTACGAATTCGCCGGTGTCTTAGTTGAGCGCTTCGCTTCTCTCCACCGGCAGAACTACGGGGGATGTAAAGGCGGACTGTGCGATGTGGTAGTGGGGGCCTGTGCGTTGGCTGCAGACTACATGGGGACCTCCCAGGCCTCCCATGTTCGCGACAAGCTCGCCGAAATGACCCATCTGGCAGAGACGATTTACAGCGGCAGCGTGGCCTGCTCGGCCATGGGGCATAAAATGAAGGCGGGAAACTGGGAGCCGGATACCCTCCTGGCCAACACCACCAAGTACAACGTGACCAAAAATATCTATGAAGTGGCCCGTCTGGCCCACGACCTGGCAGGCGGGATCTTGGCCACCATGCCCTTTGAGGACGATTTAAAGAGCCCGGAAGTGGGCCGCTACGTGCAGAAATACCTGAAAGGGGTGGAAAAGGTTCCCACCGAAGACCGCATCCGGCTTCTCCGGCTCATCGAGAACATGACCGGCGGAACGGCCTTGGTGGAATCCATGCACGGGGCCGGCTCTCCCCAGGCTCAAAAGGTCATGTATATGCGCCTGGGGAATTTGGAGCAGAAGAAGAAGCTGGCCAAGAAGCTGGCTAAAATCTCAGAAAAAGGCTAAAACCAGCATTCAGCATGCGCAACCTCAAGCTGGTCATCGAATACGATGGCACGAATTACCATGGCTGGCAGGTTCAGCCTAATGCCCTGACGATCCAGGAGGTCATCGAAAAGAAAATAGAGGTCATGACGAAAGAGCGGGTCTGTCTGATCGCCTCCGGAAGGACAGATGCCGGAGTTCACGCTCTGGGTCAAGTGGCCAATTTCAAGACCTCTTCTCAAATCCCGGGGGAGGGTTTTTGCCGTGGGCTGAACAGCCTCCTTCCTCCTGACATCATCATCAGGTCCGCCGATGAAGTGGGCCTGGACTTCCAGGCTCAGTTCTGGGCCAAAAAGAAAACCTACCGCTATTTCATCCTCAACCGCGAGCTTCCTTCAGCCATCTACCGGAATTACGCCTGGCATCTGCCCACGCCTTTAAATGTCTTAGAGATGCAAAAAGCAGCGGGAGCGCTTTTGGGAAGGCATGATTTCTCCTCCTTCCAGGCTGCCGACCCGGATCAAGCCGACCCGGTGCGGGAGGTTTTCCGGGCAGAATGGAGCATGAAGAAGCAGACCCTTCTATGCTTTACCGTTGAGGCCGATGGATTTTTGAAACATATGGTTCGAAATATCGTGGGAACCCTGGTAGAAGTTGGGAAAGGGAAGGTTTCCCAGGAAGAATTCCAGCGCATCTTCCAGGCCAGAGACCGGCGTCAAGCCCGGATCACGGCCCCGCCGCAAGGGCTTTTCTTGCTAAAGGTCGAATACTAAGCGGCGGAATCTATTGCCATCTTTAGCCCTTGGTGCTATAAAAAAATACTTCGCAATTCATTTGGATTTTTAGATGCCGGGGAAGAGGTTTTTCCCCAGAGGAGGAAAAGGATGAGCCTGAGCGATGTCAAGCGTTACGACCGGGAGCATGTCATCCACTCCTGGAGCGTCCAGTCGGCCCTGGATCCGCTGGTGATCACGAAAACCCAGGGGGTCTACATGTGGGATGAGAACGGGAAGCGTTATCTGGACATGACCTCCCAGCTCATGAACCACAACATCGGCCACCAGCATCCCAAGGTGGTGGAGGCCATCAAGAGGCAGGCGGAGAAAGTCTGTTTCGTGGCTCCGGGCGTGGCATATGAATCTCGCTCTTTTTTGGGGAAGGCTTTGGCTGAAGTCACGCCCGGGGATTTAAAAAAATTCTTTTTCACCCTCGGGGGAGCCGATGCCAACGAGAATGCCGTGAAGATGGCCCGGGCCTACACGAAGAAGTGGAAGATTGTTACCCGATACCGCTCCTACCACGGCGCTACCTATGGAGCCATTGCCTTGAGCGGAGATCCGCGAAGGCCTCCCGTGGAACCGGCGATGCCCGGGGTGGTGCGGGTCTTTGATCCCTATTGCTACCGCTGTTCCTTCGGGCTGACTTACCCAGGCTGCGAACTCCGCTGCGCCGAATCCGTGGAAGAAGTGATCCAGTATGAGACCCCAGAGACTGTGGCCGCGGTATTGGTGGAGTCAGTCGTAGGGAGCAATGGCCTCATCGTCCCGCCCAATGGTTACATGCAGCGCCTGCGGGAGATCTGCACCAAGAACGGGGTTCTCCTGATCGCCGATGAGGTCATGTCCGGGTTTGGTAGGACGGGGAAATGGTTCGCCGTGAACCACTGGGATGTAATCCCCGACATGATCGTCATGGCCAAAGGCCTGACCTCGGGATATGTGCCTTTGGGGGCCATTGCCCTTTCCAGGAAGATCACCGATGTCTTGGATAAGCAGATGCTCTGGGCTGGTTTGACATACAATGCCCACCCTCTGGCCTGCGCCACGGCCATCGCTACCCTTCAAGTCTATCGCCAGGATAAGTTGATGGAAAACGCCACGGCCATGGGAGAGGTCGTGCACCAGGAGCTTGAGGCCATGAAGGCCAGGCACCGAAGCGTGGGGGATGCCCGGGGGATCGGACTTTTCTGGGCCATCGAGTTGGTCAAGGATAAGAAGACCCGCGAGCCTCTGGTGAAGTGGAACGCGATGGGAGCGGATGCGGCCATCAGCCGGGAGATCAACAGGCGGCTGATCGAGGAAGGGATTTACACCACGGTGCGCTGGAATTTCCTGTTCATCGTTCCTCCTCTTTGCATCCGGGAGGACGAACTTCGGCAAGGGCTGAGGGCAATGGATAAAGTCCTGGATTACGCAGATTCGCTGGCCAGTTGAGAAATAAATAAGCATTCACCGCAGAGCACGCAGAGACCGCAGAGAAAGAATATTCTTGGGACTACTGCAAACCGTGGCCTCGGTTCCACATCCCCCACGGCCCGCCCTGCGAGAACCAGTACGAGACATTAAGGTTCAAGGCGGTCTAAAGACGTAGACATTTAGCGGTCAGCCGTCGGGCAAATGTAAAGGCGGAGCATGCTACACCTCTACGGCTGAGGAGAAGATGAAGGCTGGGATGAAGAGAAGAGGGAGGAAAACACTGGCGATTCCCCGGGAAGCCGCTGCCGATGTCATCCTCTTAAGCGGCAATGTCATCACCATGGATCCGAGAAAGCCCGGGGCGCAGGCGATAGCCATCAAGGAAGGAAGATTTTTAAAAGTCGGGAATGAGGCGGAAGTCAGGGCTCTTGCGGGGAGAAAGACAGAGATCATTGCTCTCCAGGGTCGAACGGTTGCTCCCGGGTTCATTGATTCTCATCAGCATCTATCCCAGGTTGGAACGAACCTTCTGCAGATTGATTGCAGTCCGGGAGTCTGCAAATCGATCGCCCAGATTCAACGGGCCGTCCTGAAGGAGACCCGGCGCAAGCCTCGGGGAGAGTGGATCCGCGGCGTGGGCTACGATGACACCAAGACGACAGGCAAGGGCATTTTGAGCCGCTGGGATCTTGATGAGGTTGCCCCGGAACACCCTGTTTTCATCCAGCATGTCAGCGGCCACTGGGCTGTGACCAATAGGAAAGGGCTGGAAGCAGGGGGCGTTCAGGAGAATACCCCTGATCCCAAGGGGGGTGCCTATGGACGGGACCCGCAGACGGGAAAGTTGAACGGCATTCTCTACGAACAGGCGGAGTTCGCCTATGTCTTTGAAGGCCTGACGGGGCAAAAGCCGATTATTGCCCCCTTCTCCCTGAAAGATCGGGAAAAAGGTTTAGGCCTGGCCGGCGACATGTACCTATCTTCCGGGATTACCAGCGTAAATGACGCCCTGGTTTCCGCCCTCAGCCTGGAAACCTATCAGGAAGCCTGGAAAAGCGGGGTCCTCAAGCTGCGAGTGTACATGCTCATCACTTATGAATACCTGCCTCACCTGCAGGCCCTGGGCCTGAAGACAGGCTTTGGGAACGAATGGCTGAAAGTCGGCGGGATCAAGATCATCGCCGATGGGGCGATCGCCGGGCGGACGGCTTTCCTCTCCGACCCATACGTTGGGACACAGGATAAAGGGATCTTGGTGGCAGAATCCGAAGAGGCTCTCCATGAGTCCATCCGTCAGGGCCATGAAGCTGGATTTCAGGTCTGCGTGCATGCCAATGGCGATCGGGTCATAGAAATGACCCTGGACGGGTTCGAAAAAGCGCTGCAGGTCCTACCCCGGAAAGACCACCGCCACCGCCTGGAGCACTGCACGGTGGTGAACCGGGAAATTCTGAAGCGGATGAAGAAACTCAAGCTTTTAGCCGTCCCCTTCGGTTCCTACATCCACCACCACGGGGAAAAAATGATTCCCTATTATGGGCCAGAGCGGGTGGAGATGATGTTCGCCCACCGTTCTTTCCTGGACTATGGCATCCCGGTCTCGGGAAGCTCGGACAATCCCTGCGGGCCTTACGAGCCGCTTCTGGCCATGCAGAGCTGCGTGACCCGCAAGAGCGCGGCGGGAGAAGTGCTGGCGGCCAAACAACGAATCAGTGCGGAAGAAGCCCTGTATCTCTACACCATGGCTTCGGCGTATGCCTCCTTCGAAGAAAATATCAAAGGTTCGATCGAGACTGGAAAGCTGGCCGATCTGGTTGTTCTTGGCGAGGACCCGAGGCGAGTGAACCCGGAGGAAATCAAAGATATTCCCGTGGAGATGACCATGGTCGGCGGAGAGGGGAAATATGCCAAGTAAAAACACTGAAGAGTGAGGAGTGAAGAGTGAAGAAGGGAGGAATTTTAAATGCCTGAAAAAGAAAAAATCAAAATGTGCCCAGGACTCTTGCTGATCGTTTTCGCCCTGGGCCTGTTTTGCCTTTTTTGCTCGGAAGCCCTCGGGCAAAAGCCAGTCCATGGGGGAACGCTGACCATTGCTCTTTCGGCTGAACCCCCGGGGTTGGACCCAACCACGAGCCCGGCGGCTACCATCAAGCGAGTGGTCCATTATAACTTATTGGAGAGCCTGCTCAAGGTGGACCGGAATGGGAAACTAGTTCTGGCTTTGGCTAAAAGTTACAAGGTCTCAAAAGACGGGAAGGAATACACTTTCTCCCTCCACAAAGGGATCAAGTTCCACGACGGAAGTCCCTGCACGGCCGAAGACGTGAAGTACTCCCTGGAAAGGCTTTTAGACCCCAAGACGGCCGCGCCCTATCGAAAATATTACCTGGGGATTGAGTCCATCCAGGCGATCGACCCGTTGACCGTGAAGTTGAAAATGAAAAAATTCGACTCCAACTTTCTTTTCAATATGGCCCGGGGGGATGCCGTGATCGTCCCCCGCCAGGCTGCTGACCGGTTGAAAAGCCAGCCCCTGGGCACGGGGCCCTTCAAGCTTTTCGAATGGAAACGGGGAGACAGCGTGATCCTCGTCAAGAACCCCGATTACTATATCCCAGGGGTCCCTTATCTCGACAAGGTCGTCTTCAAATTCATTCCCGACCCGAGTGCTCAACTGGCAGCTCTCCGGGCCGGGGATGTGGATGTGATGGCCTATGACCTGAGTCCGGAAAATGCTGACCTCCTTAGAAAAGATCCGCGCTTCAAAGTGCTCCGGGGGCACACGACCACCGAAGTCATCCTGGCAATCAACAATTCCCGCAAGCCCTTAAATGACCCGCGGGTGCGTCAGGCCATCACCCTGGCCATCGACCGCCTGGCCGTGATCAAGGGAGCAATGTCCGGGTATGGGTCCCCTATCGGCAGCCATATGGACCCGACCAACCCTTACTACGTGGACCTCACCGGGCTTCATCCTTATAATCCGGAAAAGGCCAAACAACTTCTGGCCGAGGCTGGGTATGCCAACGGATTCGGGGCAGTGCTGAAGCTGCCCGAACCCTATGCCTACGCCCGCAGATCTGGAGAGGTAGTCGCCGACCAGCTTTCCAGAGTGGGGATTAAGTTAATTATTGAGGTCATCCAGTGGGGCCAGTGGATTGATCGGGTGTTCAAGAACGCCGAATATGATCTGACGATCATCGGCCATGCTGAACCCTTTGACATCGAAATCTACGGCTGGCCAGATTATTACTTCCGGTACAATAATCCAAAGTTCCAGGAGCTCATGAAAAAGGCAGAAGAAGAAATGAATGAGCAGGCCCGGAAGAAACTTTACGCCGCTGCCCAACGGATGATTGCCGACGATTTTGTGAATGCCTACCTTTTTGTTTACCCGGCACTGCCGGCGATGAAAAAAGAAGTAGTGAACTGGTGGAAGGATTATCCGACCATCGCGATCGATGCCAGCGAAGTTTATATTCAGAAATAAAGCAAGGGCCGGCCAGAAAGGAATGAAAGGTCGGCCCTGAAATTTCCAATCCTGGGATGGCGGTGGCCAGTTATCTTCTGAAACGCTTCCTCGTCCTGATTGCTACTCTCCTCCTGGTTTCGGGAGTGATCTTCATTGTCCTCCATGTGATTCCGGGAGATCCAGCCCAGATCATTTTAGGGATTCAGGCTACTCCGGAAAGTCTGAGCGAACTGCGTCATAAGCTCGGGCTAGATCTTCCTTTAACGGTCCAATATTTGAACTGGATTGGGGCTCTGATCCGGGGAGACCTGGGGTGGTCAATCACCTACGATGTTTCCCTCCGCACCTTGATCACTTCCCGCCTTCAGGTGACCATCCCGCTGGCTATTTTGTCCATCCTTTTTGCGGTGGTCTTCTCCATTCCCCTGGGGGTTTATGCGGCCATTCACCGCAACCAGCGGGGGGACTACGGGGTCATGATCCTTTCCCAGATCGGCTTGGCCATTCCGGCCTTCTGGGCGGGGATTCTTTTAATCTTGCTCTTCGCCGTCCACCTGCAGTGGTTTTCGGCAGGAGGGTTTAAGCCCTGGATGGAGACCCCTTTGGGAGCGCTGAAATCTTTGCTCCTCCCGGCCCTGTCCCTCGGTCTCATTCGGGCGGCGGTGCTGGCCCGGTTGACCCGCTCCTGCATGTTAGAGGCCCTGGGAGAAGATTACGTCCGCACCGCCCGGTCCAAGGGGCTGACAGAGAAGATGGTGGTATACAAACACGCCCTGCGGAATGTCCTCATCCCGGTGGTCACAATCCTCGGGTTGCAGATGGGCGAGCTTCTGGCCGGGGCGATCGTCATCGAGAACGTTTTCCACCTGCCGGGTCTGGGCCGCCTTGTCTTTCTGGCCATCGGGCAGCGGGACCTGCCTGTCGTGCAAGGGGTGAGTCTGCTGATCGCCTTCTTGATCGTGGTGGTCAATTTCGCGGTGGATGTATTGTACAGAATCGTGGACCCGCGCATTCGCATGGGAAAGGAAAGGGGCTGAGAGGCTTGCGGCGAGCGCTTGGGAACATTAATTTTTCCATTGGCGGGGCCGTGGCCCT
>Ga0315280_10001899_pt1 | contig 34912 bp, 40 predicted proteins | sample YL17G06_40_MG_FD_203697 | JGI IMG/M metagenome (GOLD analysis project Ga0315280, IMG submission 203697) | Sediment microbial communities from Yellowstone Lake, YNP, Wyoming, USA - YL17G06_40 | ecosystem: Environmental > Aquatic > Freshwater > Lake > Sediment | place: USA: Wyoming | collected...
CACACAAGGTTTGTCTCCCTTCTCCCAATGGGAGAAGGGCAGGCTATGTGGCAGACCTTACCTCCATCTAATTCCTATGTAGCGACGACACTCCTGTCGTCGCTGGTTGGATGCAATCATGCAAAGCTGCGACAAGATTGTCACAGCTACAAGTCATCAATAGTTTATGTAATCTTATTGAGGTATAATAAAAACATGAGGGCGGGACTATTATTGAAGCGAAAACGCGGCAAGATACTTGAGATTGCCCGGAAATATGGCGCGACCTCCATTCGTGTGTTCGGTTCCGTAGCGCGCAACGAGGACGATGAACGCAGTGATGTTGATTTCCGGTGGAGTTGGAGCCAGGACGAACGCTATTTGATTTGGGCGGGCTTTTGATGGAACTTCGCGAGCTATTGGGGCGGGAAGTGGATGGAGTGACGGTGCGGGGATTGGAGGATCGCATGCGGGATCGCGTGCTTAAAGAGGCAGTATATTTGTAAGGTTTTCCAAAAGAATCCATGACCAATTATGGGGATTGTTAGGGGCGGGGTTAACTCCGCCCCTATCTCATCAAATACATATAGAAAGAATAACATAGTAGGGGCAATTCATGAATTGCCCCTACCATCATAATCATCACCTTTAGCGTTACAATCCCGCGCTCTTCAGCGCATTGCGGCACATGGGCTTAATCAGCGCCGGCACCGCGATTTCCACCGCCGCCCACAGGTCCGCTGCCTCCACTCGCTTAGCCTGCCGCCCCCGCGCCTGCTCCTCGGCTGCAGCGATTATCTTGCGCAGCGCCTTGCCCCGCACAAACGGCGGCATCTCGCTTACCGCGTCCTTTAGCCCCAACCAGACCCGCTCCTCCCACTCCATCGTCCTCATAGACCGCGGGCGCCACCCGGGCAATCGTGCAGGAAATAGCAGTGGTTCACATCAGGATGGCAAAAGTGCTCCCCGCACATGGGGCACGCTATGAAGGTGGCTTTGCAGAGCAAACGGTCGCACTGGCGGCAGACCGAGGTCGCCCTTCCCTTGTGGTAGAAGTCCTCCATCGCCAGCGGGGGCTGCCCCACCGAGATCATCGCCGCGGCAAGGGAGGTGAACACATCGCTATCGGATTCACCCAGGAATTGCGGCGCAAACCCGGTGTCATACATGCTCTTCAAGCCCATTTGCACGATGGCAATGCGGTTTGTCAGCTTTCGGTTGATCAGCTCCGCCATGACTTTGGGGTGATAAAAGCCCATGGTGACCAGCACGCCATGGTCAGCATCGCCCAGGGTTGTCAGCCAGTCGTCAAACTCCCGCACGAGGGATGGTCCGGTGTGATCGCGCAGCTCCAGCCAATACTTCTTCCCGCCCGCAGTAATTGTGAGCGTGCCCGTCCCCTGCCCCTCCACCGGCAGCCCGAGAGCGGTCATCATCAGAGTGAACGGTTCCTGCAGTTCCGCAAGTCGCTTCATCGTTTGGTCAACTCCTCGGGTTTGAACCAGCAAGCGTCGTCTGCGGCGGTCAGGCTCCCGGTAGTCTCGTAGACCCGGCAGCGGGCGCCGCCGCATACCGTGCGATAAGCACAGGTGCCGCATTTGCCCTCCAGCCCGTCGCGGTTGCGCAGGGTGGCGAATACTTCGCTATCCTGCCATAACACATCAAAGGGCGTCTCCCGCACATTGCCCACCGCCTTTTGCAGCACCATGCAGGGGAATACCGTGCCATCGTAGAGCACGCAGGCGTAACGCACGCCGGCGCCGCAGCAGGTGCGCACAAACTTGGTCATCACCACTTCTTCCGGCACGGTCTTCTCAACCTCCACCCAGTATTGCGGGATGCCTATGCAGCGATAGAGTATCTCGTCGGAGTTTAACTGCTGGTCTATGATCTGGCGGACCAGTTGATGCTTCTGCTCTGAATCAAGCTCCCAGCCGGTGGATTGCTTGGCACGACCGGACGGTATGTAGTCAAAGACCTCCATGGCGATGGCGCCCAGCTTTTTGCCCCATTCCGCGATTTTGGGAAGCTCGCCCAGGGTGTGGGCGGTGATGCAGGGACCTATCTGGAAGGGGATGCCGGCGCGGCGCAGCGCCTGCATACCGGCAATCGCCTGGTCAAAACTGCCGGCTTGACCCCGGATTTCATCGTGGGTCGCGGCATTAGATGCATCCAGGCTGATGGCTGCTGCTGCCAACCCCGCGGACTTGAGCTTTTGCGCCATGGCGTCGTCAATCAGCGAGGCGTTGGTGCCCAGCAGCGGGCGCAAGCCTATCTCGCGGGCATAGGTGATCAGGTCACAGAGGTCGGGGCGCATCAGCGGCTCGCCCCCGTCAAAGATAAGCAGGCGGGCGCCGGAGCGGCTGATCTCACTGATGAGCTTGTGCGCTTCCCCGGTGGTAAGCTCGGCGGGATGCGGCGTCTCCACTGATTCACTGTAGCATTGCCGGCAGCGCAGGTTGCACTGGCGGGTGACGGAGAAACTGACCAATACGGGCGGATTTATTTCCATAAAGTAACCTCAATTGAAGGCAAGCAATAATGCTAACATATTGAACACCTTATAGGTTAGCGGGGTTCTGGGGATGGCTGAAAGCACTGAGGATTGGGACGATAGCAGGTCGGGGCGGCTGTGGGAGGAGAACGCCGAGGCATGGACGGTGCTTGCCCGCCGGGGGTATGATGTGTGCCGTGATCTCTACAATACGCCGGCGTTTCTGGCGATGCTGCCGCCGGTGGACGGGTTAAGAGGTCTGGATCTGGGCTGCGGCGAAGGCAACAACACCAGGCTAGTGGCTTCGCATGGTGCCATGCTTACCGCGCTGGACATCTCCCCCACCTTTGTGCGTGCCGCCAAGGTTTTAGAGGACGAAAAACCGCTGGGGATCCGCTATCTGATTGGAAGCGGCTGGCACCTGCCGTTTCCAACTGCGACATTTGATTTCGTGACTTCGTTTATGTGCCTGATGGACATCCCCGAGCCGCAGAAGGCGGTGCAGGAAGTCAGCCGGGTGCTAAAGCTGGGCGGCTTCTTCCAGTTCTCCATGACCCACCCCTGCTTTTGCCCGCCCCATTTCGGCTGGATCAATGACGCGGAGGGAAACCACATCGCGCGAGAGGTGGGGGATTACTATAGGGAGGGGATTTGGATAGATGAATGGATATTCTATTCAGCGCCGAAGGAATTGCGGGAGAAATACCGAAAGTTCCGCACCGCTTACTATCATCTGACGCTGAGTAGCTGGGTCAACCTGCTGGTGGATGCGGGGCTGCGCATAGAGCGCATGTGCGAGCCAATTGCCAGCGATGAAGTGATAGCGGAGCATCCTGATTTGGCGGATTGCAAGGTAGCGCCGCTATTCTTGCAGATGCGGTGCCGCAAACCGTGACTTTTTTCACGTGAAACAACAAGGAGCAAACTTGTAGTGAAGGGTCTTCAGACCCTTCAGGCACGATCGCAGATCGTGATAATTCCATTGTAAAGTGCGACTTACCGCATACCGAACCAGTTGCCGCCATCCAAATCCTGGTAAAAGTAGTCCTGATCCTCCTTCTTGGCGATCTTCCCGCCTGCTTCCTTTGCCAAATCATAGTATTTCCCGCACTCAGCCTTGTTGCCCAGCGCAGCGTAAGCCCGCGCCATGGTTTCGTAAGCAAAGGCAGCGTCAAAGTCCCCTATGTTTTGTTGCTTCGTCAGATCCAAGCAACGTTGCGCATGATATAGCGCCGGCTCGCCCCGCCCTAGTATGGCATAGACCCGCGAGATAAGCCATTGTCCGCGCTGCTGATTCAGCGGCTCACCAATCACCGACCAGTGGTAACACGACGCGTATGCCGTCAAGAGCATGGCATCATTATCCTCAGCGGTGCGATCGGTCTTATCAAGCCAGTCCCAGGTTTTATTGAAGAGATCAACCGCCATCTTCTTGTGGAACTCGGTCGCGGTCATCTTCGGTTCTTCTGTCATTGCCTTCCCTCCGGAATCAGTTTGGGGGGTCTCCTCAGCCGCCAGCACAAAGGGCAGAAGCTGGCTAAAAACAAGCTCAGTAGCACTATCAGGGGAGTTTTCATAATATCCTCACATTGTGAGATAGAAAAAGGTTTATAATCAGTATCCAGATTTGAGAATGAAAAGTGACGGGTATTACAGTAGCAAAATCATGGCTGATTTAGAATAGCATTTGTGATAGCATAGCCGAATTTGTTGATGAGGAGTGATGGAGATGGGAACCGAAGAACAGCCTAAAGCAGTAAAAGTAGGGAAAAAGAGCACGATCCCCGCCGATTTGGTGTTCAAGATGGCGCGCACTCCAGGCGTGCTTAAGCGCGTGCTGAAGGCGATGTGGCGCAAGCATGTGGGCATCAACGCCGATTACAACCGCCCCGATGGCTCCTCCAAACCCTTCCAGCTCATCAGCATGCGCATCACCAACATGTGCAACCACCGCTGTGCCGTCTGCGCGCAGTGGGGCGAGACCGGCTATAACCTCACCCGCCCCGGGCATGAGATTCGCGCTGCCGTCCCGGTGAAAACCTACATCAAAATGATTGACGAGGTCGCCAAATATCACCCCATGGTCTATATTACCGGTGGCGAGCCGACTTATTACCCCGGGCTTTTGGATTTCATCAAACACTGTAAAAGCAAAGGGCTTATGGTAAACATCGTGACCAACGGATTTAGGCTGGCGGAGATGGCGGATGAGCTGGTGCGCATCGGCTTGGATGAGATCAGCGTGAGCCTGGACGGTCCCAAAGCCATGCATGATGAATGCCGCGGGTTGCCCGGCGCCTACGATCTGGTGGTGCGGGCTATTCAAGCAGTGCAGGCAGCCAAACGTAAGCAGCACCGTGTCAAGCCCTACATCCTTACCATTACCACTGTGAGCAAGCGCAACGCCGCCCATCTTACCGAGGTGATGGACGACGCCGCCCCGCTGGAACCCGACCTGATGGCGGTCTACTACAGTTGGTTCACCAGCCGCGAGCGCGGAGAAGCCCACTGCCAAATCCTAAAGGAGCACTTTGAAGATGCTAATCCCATTGCCTGGAAGGGTTATGTGCGGCTTTTCCCCCAAAATTCCATAGACGAACTAAAAGAATCCGTCAAGAAGATCAAAGCCCCCGGCTACCCGCATCGTGTCTTCTTTATCCCCGATGTGGAAATAGACAAGCTGGAGGACTACTATCACGATTTGGGGGAGATGTTCGGCTACAAGCGCTGCATCAACCCGTGGCTGGAGGTCAACATCATGCCCAACGGTGATGTGGTGCCGTGCCGCGACCATCCTGATGTAGTGATGGGCAATGTCAAGCAGGAAAGCCTCTTATCCATCTATAATAATGATAAATACCGCAAGTTCCGCCGCCTGTTGCGCGACCGCGGAGGGCTTTTGCCGATATGTGCGCGCTGCTGCGGCTTGATGGGATTTTAATGTTTGATTCCTGCTTGAGCTCTGTGTTATAATACGCGTCTAGGTTAAAGGAGGGATATTCATGGCACATAAGAAAGGACAGGGCAGCACCCGCAATGGACGCGATAGCGCGGGGCGGCGGCTGGGGCTCAAGCGCTCGGATGGCATGATCGTGAGCGGCGGTACCATTCTGGTGCGGCAGCGCGGCACCAAGTTTTACGCCGGAGCCAATGTGGGTAGAGGCAAGGATGACACGCTATATGCCTGCAAAAGCGGCAAGGTCGTTTTCTCCGAGCGGCTGGGGCATAAATACATCTCTGTGGAAGCAGTTGAATAGCATCCGAGCGAATGTTCTATGATTCGGTTCAAATCTGGGTCAAGGGCGGGGATGGCGGCGGCGGGGCGATCAGCTTCCGGCGGGAAAAATATGTCCCCCGCGGCGGTCCTGACGGCGGCGATGGAGGCAACGGCGGCAGCGTAATTCTGGTCGGCGACCCCAAACTGGATTCACTTCTGGATTTTAACTACAAGCGCAGATTCATGGCAGAGCCCGGAACCAACGGCATGGGTAAACTGCGCCATGGCAAAAACGGGCAGGATCTGCGCATCAAAGTCCCGCTGGGCACGGTGGTCCGGCTGGGCGAAAAGAACGAGATGCTGGGTGAGGTCATCTTTGGCGATCAGGAACTGGTGGTCGCCAAGGGTGGCAAGGGTGGTAGGGGGAACAGTCATTTTGCCACGCCAACGCATCAGGCTCCCCGCAAAGCCGATTCCGGCATCCCCGGCGAGGAACACGACCTCACACTGGAACTCAAGCTCATCGCCGATGTGGGATTGGTCGGACTACCCAACGCCGGCAAGTCATCGCTGCTGCGGGCTCTGACCCACGCCACCCCCGAGGTGGGGGATTTTCCCTTCACCACCAAGCGTCCATATCTGGGCGTGATGGATCTGGGCGACTATCGCACCGCAACCATCGCCGATTTGCCCGGCATGGTGGAGGGTGCACACCATGGCAGGGGTTTGGGATTGGGCTTTTTGCGCCACGCCGAACGTTGTCCCTTCCTCATCCTGGTGGTGGATGTAGCCAAGGAGGACGGCTCCAACCCCTCCGATGATGTCACCACCGTGCTCGCCGAGTTGGAGGCGCATAATCCCGAGCTGCCGGGACGGGTCAAAATAGTGGCAGCCAACAAAATGGATAAAAAAACCGCAGAAAATGGATTAAAAATACTAGAAGTTAAAAATAAAGGCGTTATAATCATCCCCATATCTGCATTGACTGGATATGGAGTAGAGGACTTGAAAAACCAGATCATCATGCTTTGCGATGGTGGTAAATAATATGATGTACAGCTTAAATTCAAATATAGATGTGGACGGCAAGCGCTATCATGTGCAGACCGAAAAACTCGGCTGGCAGATAGTAACTTTAGTGTTTGAAGGCGGCGCGGTAATTGCACGGCACAAAAAGGACCTTTCGGAGCTTGGAGCGCTGGAAATGTCCCCCAACGATTTCGCCACCATGATGAAAGCACAGCATCAGGCGGTTATCAGCGAGATTCTCTCCCACACCAAGACGGTGAATGCCAATAATAATCAACACCCGGGTGTGGTGGAATCGCTGGAGGATGTAGTGTGCGGTCCATCAACGCTGCCCGAAACCCCGATCAAGAAAATTCCCAACAACGATCTCGGTTCAAAAAATGATGATTTGATCTCCAAATTCCTGAACGAATGGGCGGATGAGGAGGAACCCGGAAAGAGGTAATCCGCCAGTCCCCGGCATGCCGCCCCAAAACCTCTATTTGCATTATCCTTATTGCGCTTCCAAGTGCCGCCACTGTCATTTTAGCTCCCTGCCCATCGTTCCATCCCCCAGTTATGCTGCTAACATACTGCGGGAATGGAAGCTACGCATTCCTGACTCGGATTCTGCGTTTAAGACCATCTATCTAGGTGGAGGCTCCCCTGCGCTGTTACCGGTTGTGGAATGGAGAAAGATTCTCGCCCATTTCCCCCTTGCACCGGCTGCCGAGATAACCCTGGAGGTCAACCCGGAGCTGGAGCTACAACTGAACTGGGAAATGCTGCAGGCAAACGGGATAAATCGTGCGGTGCTGGGAGTGCAAAGCTGGCACGATGGCGAATTGGCGCTGCTGGGCAGGCGTGCCAACACTGAGATGATCTACAATGCCTGGGATGATCTCGTGCGACGGGGACCGAAGAATCGCGGCATAGACCTCATCTACGCGCTGCCGGAGCAAACACTGGAGAGATGGTTAGAATCGCTGCGGATAACGCTGGAGCTGGAGCCGCAGCACATCTCGCTTTACGAGCTGGATTTGGCGGGACGCAGCTGGCAGCCCACCCAACCCGACGAAGGCACCATCGCTGCCATGTATGAAACAGCGCATGAAATGCTCACTGCAGCGGGCTACCTGCACTACGAGATCAGCAATTTTGCCCAGCCGGGTTATTATGCGCGACACAATTGCAGCGTGTGGGCGGGTGAGGACTACATCGGCTTGGGTGCCGGCGCGCATGGCAGGTTGGGACATAGGCGCTATGCTAATGCAGCGTTCCCCGATTGCTGGGAGCGCATGCTGGCGGACGGTTCTTTGCCGGAGTCGGGTGTGTGGCAAATGACACCGTTGGAAACTGATGTCTGGGATGCCATCCTGGGCTTGCGCACTATGTGGGGGATCAGCCGGGAACTTTGGCACAAGGTTGCCGGTGATGAATTTGAATCACAACTGCGCGCAGCAAGCCTCCTCACCGGCGATGATCACATCAATCTCACCCTCAAAGGCTGGCTCGTCTCCAACCACATCTTTTCCGAGTTATTAGATAGCAACGGGATTAAACCCCGCCTGTAATTGGGAGTCTATACAGTGGAAGGAGTTTTCATGTCCTATAAAGGTTTCATCCTTATCGTGATGCTTGTTTGTGTTTTGCTTCCATCGACATTTGCTGATACCAGACCACCATATGGGTTTGAGGTCCCGCCCCCGCAAGTGTGGGTCACCTTCAGCTTGGGCGAACCATCAGGCGAAGTAACGCAGAAGCAGATAGCAGGCTCCATTGGTGTGTTGGTAGACCGGCTGGACTACGATTACAAGCAGTATGTGGCATCGTATCGCAACTGGATGGTAGGGGCGATGGATATGCGGCTCACGGTGGATGAGGACGGCACCATCAGCGCTGCCGATGTGCTCGCCTCGGATGTCAACCGGCAGATGGAGAGCATGGCGATAAACGATTTGAAAGGATACAAGCTAGCGAATTCGGTCGGCAAGCCATTCATCGTGAAGCTCAGCATCAGGTTCGAGGCAGAGGAACCCATAATTCAGGAAACCGATCCACTGCCCTGTGAGTAATTTGCCCTAACGCTTCCCCTGATATGGTAGTCTATTCCATCACAAAAGGGGGATTGGATTGCCACTTCGCTTGTTAATCAGCATCCCACTTTGCCTGCTTACCTGTGCTATGGCTGTGGAATATACGCCTGCCGGCACAGTCTCGCCGCCGCAAGAGAACCAGAGCGATTGGCCAATCGTCAGCGATAAAGATTCCGGCTTGGAGCTGGAATTCCCCGGCGAATTTGTGCCCTTGCCAGCCACAGAGGGCGTAGCGTTTGGTGGGCAATCCCCCGATGGCACGGCTGGAATGGCGGTTATTTCCTCCCCTCAAGCTGTTGTGCAATCCCCCGAGGATCTGATGGCTAACGCTATGGCTGTCCTGTCCCTTACTCAGTTGTCTCCCAGGGATCGTGAGGAATTATCCACCGAGGATAGCGAGACCTTTCAGGTGGAATCCGGCTTCCGGCAGGAGTTTACCGCCCAGCGCGAGGGCAAACCCGTCAATGGCATCATGCAATATATAGTTTACCGCAGACGGTCGGCGTTAATCATCGCCTGGTGCGAGTCCGGGCAATGGGATAAAATGCGCCCTATACTGTTATTTTCACTTGATACCACTTATATCTGGTAAAAACATACATTACTCGGGAATCTTTTTAAATTGATTCTGGTATAATTATTAATGTAAGATTTGATGTGAGGTGGTATTTATGCGAAAAGTTTTATTGATAATACTCCTTATAGCGGCTTTTACAGCGGCAGATTGGCTGCAATATGCCAGCGAGGAACTCTATGTGCATGCCTATTGGAGCCAGGGCGGCAACGGCTTTGGTCAGCGTTTCACACCACCCTACAGTCCGGGCGTAATAACCTTTGTGGGCATTATGGTAGGCAATCCGCTCAACGAAAGCCCGGTTGTCTTTCAAGGGTTTGATGTATCCATTTGGTCATACAGTGCGGCAACAGGCTTGCCCGGCTACATAGTGGGACCCCTCAACTCGGTCACCCACCAGCCGGAATGGCATCACTATGCCAATACAGTGCAGGATGCCTGGAACTACGATTTCATCCACCTAAATTGGAATACTACGCAAGATTTTGTGGTAGCCATCCGCCAGGTGGGCAATGCGCCCAATTGCGATGTGATTTGGCGGGATTCGCAGATGCCGGCGGACCCCTTCAATCGCAACTTCAAGTATTTTGACACCATTTGGAGCCATCTGGATCCCTGGCCCCAATCCGGCACTCCCGGCGATCTCATCCTCAAAGCCGAGTTTCTGCATAACACCGCGGTGGAACCGACCTCTCTGGGCATGGTGAAAGCTGCATTCAAATAGCCTGCAATAAGAAGTGTGGATGATGAAGCAGGGGCAATTCATGAATTGCCCCTATAGGATTTGCATGTGTTGATCTGTGGACGGCTAAGAAAACAGCGAGTTTATGAAGAATCCCCCGGCATTATACAGGAAGAGCAGCCGTTCATACAAAAGCGAGAGGCGGGAGATGCACACCGAGCCGAACTTCGCCCCCAGCGCGATCATGATGAAGTAGCGACCCACACCCGCCGCCCCGCCTATCCAGCCGCGGTGCTCGCGCGTCATGAAGAAGTAGACCAGCGCGCAGATCGTGCCTACCACGATGAGGATGCCATCAAAGTTGATCACAGGCATCTGCACCAATCCGCCCAGGGTTTGGTAGCTGGTAGCAAACGAGAATAGCGTTTGCACTGTGGCGGCAACCTGGCGCCAGATGCTGGCATCCAACGCCATCACCACTGAGAGAGACCCGGCAAAACCGAAGAAGAAGCTGATGGGCAGGCGCACCATCCACGCCACTGGTCGCACGAAGCGGCTGTAGAACAATATCCCCAGCAGCACCGGGATGAACATGGGCAGCAGCATGAACAGCGCCGCTACGATGGATAGAAACGCCAATGGAGAAAGTATCGTGTTGACGAGCTGATTGGTCTTGAGGAGCGTCATGCAGAGGATGAGCAACAGCCCACCGCCTAATAGAATCAAGCTTAGCAGTTTGTCCCCATCAACCGGGGTGGTGAAGAGCAGCGCGAACTGGTTGCCCAGCGGAACGAAGCCAAGCTGCCAAGCACGGGCAAAGAATACCGCTATCAGATGCCCCGCTGAAAACCCGATGATGACTGACTCAGCGCCCTTGTAGAAGGGGTTATCGCGCCAGATGATGGAGAGCACCGAAAGGGTTAAAAGGACTCCCAGCGCGATGGTGAATTGCTCCATCATTTGCTCCTTATCCTTGTCAGATTCCCCACTACAATCAACAAAATCAGTAGAATACCCCCAAGGCTAAGGGCATCCAATGCCGCCAAGCCGGGACCATGTTTGCCGCTCAACATCTCGTAATGCGCCGCCCCGGGCAATCCCGCCGCCAGCCCCAGTATCTGCCGCGACTGCAAATAGGGCATCAGGTTGGGCGCCGCGCTTGCTGTCAGCGCTGCGCCGATGGGCAGCCCCAGCGAGCCCAGCATCTTCACATAGCTCACCGGCATCGCCTCACTCTCCGAAAGGTCAATCGCCAGCGAGATTTGCACCGCGTTGTTCACGCCGTTCATCAGGGGCATCTCCTCCATCGGGTTTCCCATCAGATCCACGGTGAAGACCGAGCGGATGTCCCTGCCAAAGCGCAACAGCGCGGTCTCCTCGCCGGGGATGGTGCCCAGGAGCGCCCAATCTCTGCCATAGACCGCATTGTGCCGCGCCGCCACATTATGCAAAGTCACACTGGAAAGCAGTGGTCCCTGGTCGGCGAGGGAGATGACCAGCAGATGCCTGCCGCCGCGGAAGATGTGGTCGGTGATGTTTGAAAGCAGCGGCAACATTTCCGCCTGGCTGGAGGCGCCAAAGTCTACCCCCAAGAGTATCAGCGAGCTTGGGGGCAGGCTGTCTATGGCGCGGTAAAGCCGCTCAGTGGGGTTCTGCGCCATATCCGACGGAGGGGGGTGCGGCACAGTGGCTTCAATCGGCGGTTCCGCAGGTTGCTGACCTCCTGCGCCTTTCATACCACCGGGGGGCATCTTGCCCATACCGGGGGGAGGTATCTTGCCGGTTTTGACCGCCATCTCGCCGGCTGCCGGCATACGCGGTGCAACTGTCTCCATGCGTGCCAATGGTGCTGAAAGGTTGGGGATCTCCTCGCCAAAGGGCAACCCCAGCGGCACGATCATGGGCAGCATCAGCACCGCCGCCAGCAACAAATACACCAGATAACGCCAGAGGTTCACTTGCCCTTATCCAATCCCTTCAAATAGTCTTCCAGAACGCCGCACTGTGTATTCAGGGCGCCGGAGTTCAGGTCTACCATCCACTTGCCGCTCTCCTTGTAGAGCGTGATGGGGAAACCCTTTTTGGTGTGCCCGTTGGCAAGCGTGCCGGTGATCTTCATCTCGGCGGGTGGCTCATAGGGCGGCAGAGTTCCCTCCTCCGGCAGCGAGATCGTCATGATCTGTCCAAACAGGGTCACGCCGTCGGTGCCGGCAAGCGTGTCCAGAACTCTCTGCGCGATGGGCTTTTCGGGATTTTCATCGGGTAGGGCTTTTATCTTATCCGAAATTTGTTTTAATATCTTCGCCATGCGCTCAAATGCCTGGCGGGTGGGCGCGCTTAGCATTTTATAAGCATCGGCGTAGTTCTTCTGCAATAATAGATTATAAAAATTCTCGTAGGCTTGAGTGGGAGCCGTAGTTTCGGTTGTAGTATCGGCAGCGGTAGCAAAACCGACCACCAGAGATAGAATTAACAGGATGGGAGCAAACTTGCCCATATGATGCCTCCAACAAAATATAGCATAGGAATTAAGCGGGATGTTGTGGCACGATGAAATGACAGTGGGCGAAGCCCTGCGGCAGATGGAGGATGCCTTCGCCACTGCGGGAATTGACTCGCCGGTAGCTGATGCGCAATGGTTGCTGGCATCTGTGCTGGGAAGGGGCAGGCTGGAGATTTTTCTGAACCTCCGTGAAAAACTCATACCGGATCAGTTGGGACAACTGCGTAATATGGCGGAGCGCAGAATTGGGCGTGAACCCTTGCAACTTATTATGGGCACGGTGCAATTCCGGGGGTTGGAATTGGCGGTGGAGCGCGGTGTGCTCATCCCCCGCCCCGAAACCGAAATAGTCGTGGATGCTGCCATCAACCTGTGGAAGCAGGCGGGAGCAGGGTTGCCGCCATTGGGCTTGGATGTGGGCACCGGCTCGGGGTGCATAGCGCTGGCACTGGTGCAGGAACTCCCCGCTCTGCACATGATTGGCGTCGACTTGTCGCAGCAAGCCGTCCGCTTAGCCCGTTATAATCGCCATCTTAACAGCCTTGACGATCGGGTTGATTTCATCGTGAGCGACTGGTTTAATCCCATTGCCGCCAGGCATGAGTTGGGTCTGGTCGTCGCCAATCCGCCCTACATCCGCACAGAGGAGATGGACAAGCTGGCGGTGGAACTTCGCGACTACGATCCTGAACTGGCTTTGCACGGCGGTGTCGACGGTTGCACGGCATACCGCAGCATCATCCCCGTCGCGGCACAGGTGCTGGCGCCAGGCGGCATCCTCTGCGTGGAGTGCGGTGAAGGGCGTGTGGACGAGATCTTCCGCATGATGGCAGGTGCCGGTTTTGTGGGGCTGGGCAAGGCGAAGGACCTGTGCGGTTGCTGGCGGGTTGCCTGGGGATTTTGGCAGACAAAAAGCGGGGACGATTAGCGCAGGTTTGGTGTTAATATAGTGGGTAATGAGGTGACACCATGAAGCTGGAAGACAAGATGTTCCTTACCAACTTTAAGCGGGATGAAAAATCCCACCTGGAGGTGGATAACGAGATTTGTCGGAACTGCCGCGAACGCCCCTGCCTCACCTTTTGCCCCGCCGGCAACTATGTGGAGGAGGAGGACGGCAAGATAGTGGTGAGCTACGAAGGCTGCTTTGAATGCGGCACCTGCCGCATCGCCTGCCCGCTTAAGGCTATTAAGTGGAGTTACCCCCGCGGCGGCTTTGGCGTGTGCTATCGTTTCGGATAAACCTTAACTTTTAATCTCGCATTACATTGGAGAAAGCTATGAAATGGCTCCTTATGTTTTGTCTGGCAGTAATTCCTGTGTCGGCTGCAGAGTCAGAGGCAGAACCCGCTCTGGCATTACCCGATTATGATTTAACGCAGCTCAGAATGGAGATCAAGGATTTTGATCGTGCCATTGAATCCATCTACTACTTTAATGATGCTTATGGCACCGAGGTGGATAGCGAGCTCGTTTACAAATTGCATCCCGGCTTATGGACCGATACCCGCGCCATCAAGCTTGTCCAGGGCGAATTGGGCAAGGCAACAGAACCACGCCAGCAGCAAATCCTGCACAACCTCAATAAGGCGGTATCGGATATGTGGCTGTGGCGCAAAGTCACCCCCATAGATGATGAGATTTTAAACACTGAAGCCAATGCCACGGTGGATATTGATGGCAAATCATACAGCTACCGTGACCTGGGTGTGTATTCGTATAACGAGAAGGATGCGACAAAGCGCAAGCAGTACTATTACGCCGGTTTGGGTGTGGTCCGCGATCAGCTCAATCCATTATATCTGCGCAAATCGCAGCAACTGAGCGCCAATGCCCGCGAGCTGGGGTATAAGGATTATTCAGACTATGTAGAGAAAATAAAAGGTTACAATTTTGCGAAGTGGGATAAGGACTGCCGCGGGATACTGGAGGAAACCAAGAGTATGATGCGCAACCTCACACTGGAGGAACTGCACGCCGCCTATCCCGGTCGCTCCCCTGCCACCGTAATGCCGTGGGATCGCGAGGGAATCTCCCGCCATGCTGAATACGACAAATATTTCCCCAAGGAGAAACTAATAACCTTTTTCAAGCAAATCGTGGGCGGAATGGGGATAGACCTTACCAAATATCCCAACATTTGGGTGGACGATGTGGACCGCCCCACTAAGGGCGGCAGACCGGCAACCTACATCGTGGTATGCCCCAACGACATCCGGGTGAATATCAAGCTCTATGGCGGCGCCACTGATTACACCAGTGTCTTCCACGAGATGGGTCATGCCTTGCACTATGCCAATACCGAAGTCCCGGAATATGAGTTGCAGGCTTACGGCGACGGCGGTCTCACCGAATCCTACGCCTTTCTCATGGAAAGCCTGCTGGGCGATCCGGTGTTCCTGGAAGAAGAGATAGGCATGCCGGCAAAGGAAGCCAAGAAGTTTGCCCGCTTGAGCCTGTTGGGCAATCTGAGCAGCTTTCGTTACTATTGCCATAACTTCCTTTACGAGAACTATCTGCATCAGGAAAAGCCTAAGCCAGAAGACTACTATGCCTCCATCGTGAAAAAGGATGCCATCTATCCGGTGCTGCCCGAATCAATCACCTATTCCTACCTAAGCGGCGATGAGCAATTCTACGGCTTATACTACCTGGAGGCATGGTTCACCGAGGCGGTTCTGGCTAACTATTTGGAGAAGAATTTTGGCAGGCGCTGGTGGAAGGATGCGCGCAGCGGTGACTTTCTGCGCGGGCTGTGGCATCGGGGCGAGGAGATAAATTGCACCGAGCTTTGCCAACAACTCGGCGAACCCCAGTTCGGCTACAAGGAGGCACTTGGGCGCATGGTGGATATGGAGAAAGCCACCAGGTAGGCTTTATCTACTGGGAAAAATGTATTAAAATGTAATCTGAGAGGAGAAGGCAAAATGAAGAAGCTTCTGGTTTTAACGATGGTTTTGGTATGTGGGGCTTTTATGTTTAGCTGTAATCAGAACAAAGCCTCGGATGATAGGGCGGAGATAGAGGCGCTCATCAACGGACCCTATGCCGCGCTCTTTGGCGGCGGCGACATGACCGGCTCAAACGAGCCCGGCGGCAGCAACTCGCCCAACGGTATAGAGGCGACCGCAACCCAGCCCCAGCATTGGTGGCGCACCGTAAGCAGCTGGAACCGCGTCATCACCATAGAATTCCCCAGCGATGGCGTCGCTGATGTGACGGTGGAGGATTCGGTGAACGGCATTCTCTATGTGGATAGGAGCTTTGACGGGCAGCTTAATCCCGGGCAACGCACCTGGGTGAACCGGCACCAGAAGTACGCCACTTTTGAAAAGACAGGCAACAACTGGCTTTTAACCGGCATCAGCGTGGGCGAATGGAAGATGGAGGATCCGGGGGTGCAATATGTCAATATCGTATCCATGCGCATAGAGGCTCCCGGCTTTGATCACACCTACACCAATCCCGGCGAGGTGATCCCCCTTGATGAGCTTCCACATATTAATGTGAACGCAGATGTGGATGTGACAGTAGTGACCACCAACAGCTCCAGTTCCAGTTACACCCCCAAAACATTTGGCTACCTTCATCACCCGATATGGATTCGGGAACCCATGGACGAAAGTCCCACCAACACCTTCCACCACTCATTTACGGTAATGGGAACCAATTGGCGGCTGGTCGCTGGGGATGCGGTGGATTCAGCGACGCTGCAAACCGAAAACGGATCCGATTACAACTGGAACGCCTGGGTGCTTCCATTCAAGATCATTCAATAAAACATCGTGAACAACGGGGTGGATTTTTCCACCCCGTTGTTGCATAATGTGACAGGGAGCACTATGGTAAGGTTTTTGGTGATACAAAACAATCAAAGGGAGGGAATAAGATGAAAAGAGCTTTGATAGTGAGTTTGATGGTTGCAACAGCCCTGATGTTCACATCGTGCAGCCAGGAAAGACAATCCAATGACCGGTCGGAAATCGAGTCGCTAATCAACGGACAATACGCAGCATTGTTTAACGGTGATGGCGCCACCGGCAACAGTGACCCCGGCAACGGAGTCCAAAACGGAATCGGCGGCACCGCCACCCAGCCGCAATTTTGGTGGCGCAGCGTGGATAACTACAGCCGCACCATCAACATAGACTTCCCCTATGACGGTCACGCTGATGTAGAAGTAGAGGATGTGTATAACGGCAGGCTTTATGTGGATAGGAGTCACGACTGGCAGCTTAACCCCGGTGTGCGGAATTGGACTTGTCGACGCTTGCAATACTGCACCTTTGACAAGGTCAATGATAGCTGGTATTTAACGGGCATCAGCCTCGGGAGATGGCTGATGCACGACGAAGCCCAGCAACTAGTGCATATTACATCGCTGCGGGTGCAGAGCGTCGGCTACGATAAAACCTTCACCGATCCCTATGCCATCATCCCCTGGGAGGAATTGCCCACGCTGGCGGTCAATTCCAACATCACCGTGACCATGGTCGCCACCAACAGCTCCAGTTCCACCTGGGTGCCCAAGACCTTCGGCTATCTGCATTACACGCCTTATAACCGCGACCCCATGGGGGAAGGACCCACCGGCACCTTCACTGATTCCTGCCCCGCCAGCGGTGACCAATGGGGCTACCTGGCAGGTGATGCAGTGGATTCATCCATGCTGCAAACCGAGAATGGGACCGACTACAACTGGGATGTGTGGGGACTGCCCTTCAAGATTCAGCAATAGCACAAGTTATATATGAAAGGGTGCCTGTGTGGCACCCTTTTTTATTCGGGTTTATCAAACTCAATGGGGATATGCAGCTTACGGCGCCGTGCAATCTTTGCCGCCAGCGCCAGTCGGTAGGCAATGACATAACCGATGAGTGAAAGCGCCAGCGCTATAATCCCGTTCCCCACCAGATAGACGACATAGAACTCCGTCAGCGCGCCCAGGTAGTCGCCTTGCTTGACATTGGCGATCACGGTGGAAAAATCCGCTCCCATGATGACGGAACCCAACCAGGCGGAACCGGTCCATACGAACGGAGTGGTGACTGGGTTCATCACCGCGCTGCTTAGCACTGCCGCCGCACGGTTCAACCTGAATACGAATGCCAGAAATATCGCGATGGGACCGCCGGCGCCAAAGGTGGGTATTATCCCCAGGAAGACGCCCAGCGCCACGCCGCCGCTCACTTTGGCGGGGCTGTCGTCGGTGCGCACCATCTTCAGCCACATATAGCGGAAAAAACGCCTGACCTTCTCTTTAAACGGGCGTTTCTTGCAGGGGACTGTGCGTTTGGGTTTTGCTTTAAATAATGGCATGTGCTTATCCGACCAGCATTTTAACACATATGTGTGGAGAAGCTGATGAGTCTTGCCTTCATGCCCACTGTATGCATGATACACTATCGTTAGAATGAAGAAAACATTCCTTTTTATATGCCTGTTGCTTGCTTATGTCGCACCATTGATAGCCGCGGGGGAGGAACCCAAGCCGGCATTGGTCCTGCCACAGACTCCCGCCCAACTGGATTACTATGTTAATCAGGCGCACAACGGAAAGCTTGGTGAGCAACTTTCCCGCTACGCGCTTCTGCAACCTGATCTTCCTATAGTGACACCTGCAATCAAGGCAGGATTTAAGCGGGATAAACGGGCGCGGTTCGCAGTTCTGGGCAAGATTAACGAATTTATTGGGCAGAATGTGGGAAAGGCGCCTATTATCATCGTGATCGGAGAGAATCACAATGACCCGCTGGCAGCGCGCTATCTGAACTTCTTTCTGCGCAGAATACCCAAAGTCACCCACTTGGGAATGGAAGCGTTCCTAAACGATCCTACCATGCAAAAACCCATCACTGAAGATGAGTACAAGGAATTTAATGCGACTCTCAGCGATAAAAAGCCGCAGATATTAAAACTGCTGGAGCGTCAGGAGGAGCATATAAATGTCTACGATAATAAACTCCTTGAGCGCATCATCCTCAATGAGGGGCAGCAAAGCCTGATAGAAGATTTCCTTAAGGGTGATGTTGCCATCCCGAACCAGTTAAACATGACCGATATACTGTATGGGTCGGATAAGCTCAAAGGTTCACCCCGGGCGCAAGAAACATTGCGAATGCTCGCTTTGACCATCCTCATCACGGCGGTCAACGCCATAGACGAGGATGGAATGCTAACCCGGCTGGAGACGCTGGAGATTTGCCGTGAACGGGGGATTATAGCGTTTGGATTCCATCAACCAGTATCCATTATGGATGTTAATGTGTTAAGCAGTGATCGCAATAACTACTATACTTGGGCGCTTGATAGTTACTACGCACAGGTTATCAATCAATATTTGGTCAAGGCAAAGGACCGCAACAATGTTGTGATAATGCTATCAATAGGAGCTGCACATGCCGAGAGGTCACATCTGCCCATTTTCCTGCCGGAAGATTGCCGGATATATGTAGTGGACTTGGCTGCCACCAGCAAGATAATTGAGGATGCAATCGTGCGGGCAAAACTGAGGCTGGAGACGGGGTGGCTTGACCTGGGGAATGAGGCAAAAAAGGAAGGCTACCTTGGGAGCAGGCAGGCTGATATTTACATGCACTATCCCACTCCGGCAGAGGCGCCTTATTAGATTATTATTTGCTGCTCTTCTTTTCCAGCGGCGTCCTCCACCAAACCTCAAAGTTGGGGCTGGGGCGAAATACCGACTTCTGCGCCACCACCAGCTTACGCTCCATCAGGGAAAGCAAAGCACGACCTAAGCGCACACGGTCCATGGGCACATAGTAGAAGAGGCTGTCGGTGGTATCGTAGCGATGAAGATGATATAGCACGCGCCATTCGTCGCGGGTTAGCTCGATGGCTTCTATGGAGCGGGTTGGAAACTCAATGATGCGCAGGCGGAAGTTCTTGGGGGGGAGCGCTGCCTGTATCTGTGACCAATCATCATAGCGTTTCATCCCCTCTATCAATAGTTCTTCGGTGGTCTTTTGGAGCGTGATATCCTCGGTAAGAGGGATGGAGGGGCGAACCTTGAATTGATACGAACCTTCGGCTTCCAGCAACAGGGCGTAGATGGATTCCTCAAGCTGGAGGCGGACTACATCGGCTAGAATTTCGGAAGTCACATAGCCCTTCTCCACCAGGATGGTCCCCAGACGCACTCCGGGCTGCTCACGGCGGGTTTCCAGTTCCTCCAGAGCCTCATCCAGTTGCTCCTGGCTGATCTTTCCCATCTCCAACAATATCTCCCCCAGCCGTTCACGACCAAGGGTTGTGTAAGCATAAACGGGATTTCCATTCTCAAAATAGACCAGCATCCACCGTGATTCTGTGTCCAGGTTGATGCCGAGTTCGCCGGTCTTTTTGCCGGATTCCAGAATCTTAAACAGGTCAATCAGCGGAAAATCCTCTATCCGTCCCCGCAACGAAGACATTTACACCACCTCGCACAATATTTTATCATGTGTTATTCACATGTCAATATAGTAAGCTTATGAAACTGAATTATTTTTAAGTATCTATTATGATACTTACTGAATTAGAGAGAGTTTTAAAGCATGCAAGTTGCTGAAGGGTTTATAGGCGAATGCTTGAATACGATGTAATAGTTGTGGGCGGGGGACATGCCGGATGCGAAGCCGCGGTGGCGGCAGCACGCCGGGGTGCCCGCGTCGCTCTTATCACCATGGATGCCATTGCATTGGGCAGGATGTCTTGCAACCCGGCATGGGGCGGCATTGGCAAGGGCCATCTGGTGTTTGAAGTGCAGGCGATGGGTGGAATCTGTGGTCGCGCCGCTGATGAGACCGGTATGCACTTCCGCCGCCTGAATCGCGGTCGTGGTCCCGCAGTGCGGGGAACCCGAATCCAATGCGACCGCGCTCTATACAGCAGCAGCATAAAACGAATATTAGAAGAATTCCACTCTATTTCTATCGTTCCCGGCGAAGTCTCAGCACTTGACATTGAAAGAAACAGGATAGCGGGAGTCTCATTGGCGGACGGTTCCCATCAGCGGTGCAAAGCCATCGTGATCGCATCCGGGACATTCCTTGGCGCACGGCTCTATCGGGGTGAGGAGGAGTGGTCCGGTGGCAGGTTGCACGAGGCTTCATCCGATAATCTGGCTCATAGTCTTCTGAATCTGGGAATCCAATTACGCCGCCTAAAGACGGGAACACCGCCGCGACTGGCATCCCAGGGCATAGATTTCAGCCTATGGACACCCCAGCCCGGCAATGAGCCTGCACCCGGCTTTGTGCAGCACTATCTTGATCGCAAACAGTTGCTGTGCTATAAGTCCATGACAAACGAAGCGGTTCATGAAGAGCTGCGTGCCGGGTTTGACCGCTCGCCTTTGTTCACAGGCAGGATCGCCGGCGTCGGTCCGCCCTATTGCCCCAGCATTGAAGATAAGGTTCGCCGCTATCCGGAGCGCTCCATGCACCCATTGTTTCTGGAACCGGAAGGCTGGGTCAGCGAGCTCTGGTATCTTGCCGGCTTTTCCTCCAGCCTCCCCGCTGATGTGCAGGAAGCAGCTTTGCAGCAAATTCCGGGGCTTTCCAAAGTGCAGATAGCCCAGTATGCTTACGCGGTGGAATATTGGGCGATAAAGAGCCGGGAGATGACTTTTCAACTCGGTCATCCGGATATAGCCGGAATCTATTGGGCAGGGCAGGTGTGCGGCACTTCCGGCTATGAAGAGGCGGCGGGGCTTGGATTGGTGGCTGGGATTAACGCAGCAGGTTATGCGCTGGATAAGGTGCAGTGGGTGCCATCTCCGCAGGAGAGTTATGTTGGCGTTATGATTCGTGATTTGGTGGAAAGCGAGCAGGAAGACCCATACCGGATATTCACATCGCGTGCAGAGAACCGGCTGGTGTTAAGAGAGTATAACGCCCGCTATCGCATGGCAAAACCGGCTTGGGAATTAGGATTGATTGGCGAGGAGGAATTGGCGAGGTGTGTAGCAGAGGATAAAGCGCTGGAAAATGGCACAGCTACAGAAAGCATTCCGGAGTTTGCCGAGGAGATGGATGCCAGACAACGCTACCAAGGCTACATCAACCGCTATGAGATGATGGATGAACGCATGCGGGAACTGTGGGAGCAACCGCTGGGCAAGGTGGATTGGAACGCCATAGCGAACCTGAGCAACGATGGGTATAGCCGGGTGAAGAGGGGGGATCCGGTGACACTGGGGGCAGTGGCGCGGTTGGGGGTGCGCTATGCCGATTTGCTGGCAATCCTGGCATATATGCTGAAGTCTGCAAAGCGCGGGAGAACGAAGCCTGGCATTGACAATGTAGGTATGAATTATGAGCAGGATTGACATAACCGACGCGCAAAGGGAAAAACTGGGAAAGCTACTGGATACTGTATGGGAAATGCAGAAGGTAAAGCGCGTAGTTGGATTCAAGCGACGGGAAGATATGTGGGATGGGTTGGTCGTCCCGGCGGTAGAGTTGCTACAGGCGATGGAATTCAAGCCGGGTTGGCAGGTGGTGGATGTGGGGAGCGGAGCGGGATTTCCCGGTATGGTAATGGCAATCATGCAGCAGGATTTGCAACTGACACTATTGGATTCAACAACCCGCAAGTGCACGATTATGGAAGAAATTAAAAGGAGGTTGGAGTTGCCAGTGCAGATTGCATGCGGCAGGGCGGAGGATGAGAAATGGGCAGGTAGGTTTGATGCTGCAGTGGCGATGTGGCTGGGTAGTTTGAACTGTGCGGAGAGAATTATGAGAAATATGGTGCGTTCGGGAGGATTAGTTGCTATCATTACCGGACTGGGTGATAAGGCAGAATACATTCCCCCGGGATTTGAGCAGAAGGCGTTGGATGAGCATCACACGGTGATTTATGGGATTGTTTCACGTGAAACCTAAGGGGAAGGTTTGAGCGGAAAAGTCATATCGGTAGCCAACCAGAAGGGCGGTGTGGGCAAGACTACCACTGCGGTCAACCTGGCGGCGTGCCTCGCGGCTGCCAACCGACGGTCGTTGCTCATAGACCTGGATCCGCAGGGCAACTCCACCAGCGGCTTGGGCATTAGCAAAAATGGCGATCTCACTACCTCCTACGAAGTACTGATGGGCGATGTGGAGGCACAGCAGGCAGTCCTTCCCACTGATATAGAGAACCTATTTATCATGCCAGCTAACATTGACCTGGCTGGTGCCGAGGTGGAGCTAGTCGGTGAGATCGCCCGCGAGCTGAAGCTCCGCAAAGCGATCAAATCACTTGTATCCTTCTATGACTTCATACTCATAGACACACCACCCAGCCTTGGTCTCCTCACGGTGAACGGGCTTGCCTGCGCCGATTCCGTCATCATCCCCATCCAGTGTGAATATTACGCGCTGGAGGGTTTGACCGACCTTTTGCACACCATAGAGCGTATTCGTGAGTCGCTCAACCCAGCACTTGAACTTGAAGGCATCCTGCTCACCATGTATGACTCCCGCACCCGCCTAAGCGACCAGATCGTGGCGGAGGTGCGCCGGCACTTTGGCGGCAAGGTGTTCCAGACTGTCATCCCCCGCAATGTCCGCCTCTCCGAAGCCCCCAGCTTCGGCAAGCCCATAATCACCTACGATGTGCTTTGTCGGGGCGCGGAAACCTATCTCACCTTCACCGAGGAGTTCCTGAAACGATGAAGCGCAATGTGTTGGGCAGGGGTTTGGATGCACTGCTGCCGGGCGGTGGCGGGAAGGCTGCCCAGGAGTTGTCGGTGGAGGAGCTTTCCCCCAACCCGTTCCAGCCGCGCCGCACCATCCCCCCCCAAGAGTTGGAAAGCCTCGCTGCAAGTATCAAGAACCACGGGCTTTTGCAGCCCATCATCGTCAGGCATGTGGACGGCGGCTATCAGATCATCATGGGAGAGAGGCGCTGGCGAGCAGCCATGCTTGCCGGGCTGACTAGGGTGCCGGTGGTGGTCCGCGATGCCACCGATGATCAAACGTTGGTACTGGCTTTAGTGGAGAATGTCCAGCGCACCGACCTCAACCCGGTGGAACAGGCGCTTGCCTTTCACCGACTTAGCGGCGACTTCAATCTCACGCAGGAGGAGATCGCCAAACTGGTGGGCAAGGATCGTTCTACCGTCGCCAACTCCATCCGCCTACTGGATCTGCCCACTTCCATCCTCACCCTGCTTGCCGACAACCGCCTGACCACCGGTCACGCCCGCGCGCTCCTCGCCATCCCCTCCGATTCGGTGCGCGAACTGCTGGCGGACAAAGCCGCCGACCGCGGCATGTCAGTGCGGCAGTTGGAAGCCGAGATCCAGCGTTACAAATCCAAACCTCCGGTTACCAAGAAGAAGGACCAAAATCTGGCACAACTGGAAGAGCAGCTTTCCCGCACACTTGCCACCAAGGTTACCGTTCAACATTCTGGACGCAAAGGCAGAATAGTGCTATACTACTTCTCTTTGGATGAGCTGGATCGGCTGTTAGCCCGGCTCACGGCACAATAACAAGGAAGCGCATTGGCAAGGCGTCGTCTGCATATAACCATCACACCCGAAGCCGGCGGCAGGGTCATTTCACTGCGCGTGGGCAGGGGCTGGCTCATATTCCTTTCCCTCTTCACCACATTCTTGCTTCTGGGCTTGGGATTTCTCATCTTTTATCAAGCACAGGATGTAGTGAAACTGGCGCGTTATGAATTCATGCGACAACAGAACCGCGATTTGCAGGATAAGATGGCGAAGGTTAGTGATCTGGAGCGCAAGCTGCGTGCCGCTGAAGATCGCACCAATCGCATCAAGGACGCGCTGCTGGTTGGCTCGGGCGAAAAGGCTGCTGTAGATAAATCGCCGGCATCGGCATTGCCCGTGGGCAGACCTGAACTCGCTCAAGGGGCAGGGTCGGCGTCGGAGCTTGCAAGTTTTGTTGCTAACAGTAGGGGTTTGGCTACTCTAGCGCCCTACCTCAGCCCGGTGGATAAAGGGCATCTGGTGCGTGGCTTCGGGCGAATTGTCTCTCCCACCGGCACCGAGCAGTTCCACACCGGCTTTGACATTGCCTGCGATAATGGGATTCCGGTCCATGCCACTGCCGCTGGAACAGTCATCTGGGTGGGCGACGACAAGGAATATGGTAAATTGATAGTACTGGATCACGGCTCCACCGGTTTTTCCACCTTTTACGGGCATCTTTCGTCTGCCGATGTGAAGGTGGGGCAACAGGTTACAGCCAACATGGAAATAGGCAAGACCGGATCAAGCGGGGCAAGCAGCGATTATCATCTGCACTACGAGGTGCGCTGGGACAACCTCCCTATTAATCCGACCAAGTATCTTCCCCTGGGCATTTATTCCTAAAATACACTTTGCAAAGGAGCCATAATGTTGGGTAAGGATGAAGTTGCACGCGGTGACGGCAAGCTGAACACGATCATTGGCAAGGGTTCAACCTTTGTGGGCAACCTGGAAGTAGCCGGTGGGTTGCGCATAGACGGCAGGGTTGAAGGCGATTTAAAGGCTGAATCGGTGTTCATGGGCAAGGAATCCGAGGTTAAAGGCAACATCACCAGCCATAGCGCTATTCTTGGCGGCAAGGTTTTCGGTAATGTAAGCTCTGCCTTTATTGAGCTGCAGGCAAAAGCTGAGCTCTACGGTGATGTGGAGACCAAGACCCTGATTGTTGCGGAAGGTGTAGTTATGCAGGGTAACATAGACATGGGGATGGGGGATAAGAAACGCAAGCCCGCACCTGCAGCTACAGTGCCAGTGGAGGGAAAAGCTGAGGCACCGGCAGAGTTATCCGCTGAAGCAACACCTGCCGAGCCGGTTTCGGGTCCGGTTATCCCTGAGGTCACCACCAAGCTATCGAAGAAGGAACAGCATAAGAAAAGATAGGCATGGCTAGGTCCAAGCGCAAATCCGGTCCACCGCCCTGGGTGACCCTGATCCGCTGGATCAGCCTTGTCCTGGCGGTGGTTTTGGCATTCGTCCCACCCCGCGCCAATAGTAATCTGCTGGAGCTTGGCCCCCTTTATTTCCATCTGGATCCACTGCTTGCCATCGGAGTCATCCTTACCCAGTGGGTCATCCCCAACATGCTGTGGCTGGCATTGCTCACTTTGCTTGTCACCATGGCGTTGGGGAGGGTATTCTGCGGCTACATCTGCCCCCTTGGCGTCTGGCTGGATATCTCGGGTGCGCGCAAAGGCTCGCGCTCCAACCGTTTGCTGCCCCTCAACTGGCGATACATTCTGCTCTTTTCCTTCCTTGCGTTCGCCATCTTCGGCTTCCCGCTGCTCTATCTGTTTGATCCAATCACCATCTTCTACCGCAATCTGACTCTGGCAGCCATCCCGCTGGGTGGCAAAGTCGCAGCAACAGTGGCATCGCAGCTATCGGGATGGGTCACACTGCCGCAGCGGTCAGGCGGTTTTTGGGGATGGCTGGGTGCCATGTCGCAGTCGCCGGCTGGCGTCCGCTTCTATCTATTGGGCACTTTTGCGGTCGCCATGTTTGTAGGGATAACTTTGTTGGAACGGCTGAGCCCCCGTTTTTGGTGCCGCTATCTATGTCCGCTGGGTGCGTCTCTTTCCCTATTTTCCCGCCTGAACCTCCTCCGCCGCCATGTGGATGAGAAGGTCTGCACCGAGTGCCAGGCATGTGCCAAAGTGTGCTCCATGGGCGCCATTGGCGAGAAGGGGATGACCACCGATTTTTCGCTCTGCTTCAATTGCAAGGAATGCAAGCGGCGCTGCACTTCGCAAGCGATTAGCTTCCGCTGGGGTTTCCCCGAGCCTAAATCCGCCGCCCCGCTGGACTTGAGTCGTCGTGCCATGCTTGGTTCCCTCGGTGTTGCGGGGCTGGCGGCAGCCACTGCACGCCTCTCGTTATTCTCTTTTAACAAGACCGATCTCATCCGCCCGCCCGGTGCCCTTCCCGAAGCCAGATTCATCGGCAGGTGCGTGGGTTGCATGCGCTGCATGGAAGTGTGCCCCACCAACATCATCGTCCCCACCGACCTGCGGCGTGGCTTGACCGTCTTCTACACGCCCCGCCTGGATTTTGCCCGCCAGGGTTGCGCTCAGGACTGCGTCGCCTGCACCCAGGCTTGCCCCACCGGTGCACTCATGCCGCTGGAGATAGAGGTCAAATCATTTCTGAAGCTCGGTTCCTCCTATGTGGACAGGGGGAAGTGCCTGGCGTGGTCGCAGGGGCAGATTTGCCTGGTGTGCAAGGAATCGTGCCCCTATGGCGCCATTGCCGCCAGGCTGGATAAAACACCCTTCGGCGATAACCTTGTCCCCGCGCCGGACAGGGCGCGCTGCATCGGCTGTGGCACCTGTGAAGCGAATTGCCCGGTGCGCGGGCGTCCAGCCATCACCGTCATCTCTGACGGGGAGGATCGTGCGCTGGCGCAATTCCCGCCCACCGAGAAGATACTTAAGATGCGCAGACGACGCCGCACCCAATTCATAGAGGACGATGCGCCACCTGTAATTGGCGGCGTATAGCTTGGCGGAGTCATCAGGTCTATGTCCAGACCATTAATTATTGGCGCCGGTGCCGCCGGCTTGATGGCTGGGGTCATCTCCGCCCGGCGGGGATTAAAACCGACCCTGTGGGAAAAGAACCCCAAGCCCGGGCGCAAGCTGGCAGTCAGCGGCAACGGCAGGGGGAACTACACTAACTCCAGCATTCTTCCCCAGCATTTTCACAGCCAAAGTTCGCAGATGCTCCCTTCCATCCTCGCCGCCTACGATGGCGAGTGGGCGGTTGCATTCTTCCGCAACCTGGGCATAGAGCCATTCTGCGAACCCGACGGCAGGATTTTCCCTGCCAGTCAATCAGCGGAAAGCCTGGTGGAGGTGCTGGTGCGGGAGATATTGGAGCACGGCGGCGAGATAGTGACCGGCAATCGGGTGCTTTCGGTTAAGCACAGGGATGGTCAATACATAGTGGAAGGCAGCAAAGCGAAATGGGAAGGATCCTGCCTGCTGCTTGCCAGCGGCGGGGAGGCACATCCGCAACTCGGCAGCTCAGGTGAAGGCTATGCCTGGCTGCGGGAACTGGGGCTTGCCATCGTCCCGTCCTATCCCGTGCTTTCGCCGCTCCTGCTCTCTGATGGCTTTCAACAGAAGCTGCAGGGCGTGAAGGTTCTTTGCTCGCTCATGTTTTATAAGAAGGAAAGACTGATCAAATCAGCCTCTGGGGAAGTGCTTTTCACCAGCTTTGGATTAAGCGGACCGGCGGCATTGGAACTATCGGGCTACATATCAGAACTGGGGTTGGAAGGTAGCACGATAGTGATGGACTTGCGCCCCGGCGAGGATATGGCTGCCACCGAAGATTCGCTCCTCCACCGTTTCAAAATCCATGCCAAACGCTCTGTTTCCAATGCTTTGGTTGGGTTATTGCCACGCCGCCTCATTCCTCAACTCCTGTTAAAATGGGATATTGATCCGAACCAAAATGCCGGTAGTCTTTCCAAAGTGCTGCGCCGGCGGGTGACGGAAATGCTGCGCCGCACGCCTCTGGCGGTGTCGGGCGTTGCTGATCGGACTAAAGCACAGGTGAGCGGCGGGGGTGTTGCGCTGGATGAGATTGTGCCATTAACTTTTGCTGTAAAAAGAATGCCGGGACTGTTTCTTGCCGGGGAGATATTGGATGTGTGGGGCGAAAGTGGTGGCTATAACCTGCACTTTGCCTGGGTGAGCGGGTATAAAGCAGGGGAGAACCTATTCTAACGCCATGAAGATGCTTTTCGTTAAAACGCATGCTCTGGGTGATGTTTTGATGACCACACCTGCGGTCCGCCATACCGCCCAGGTTTGCCCCGATGTGCAGTATGACTTTCTGAGCGGAAAGGCTGCCTCCATGCTGCTTTTGGGCAATCCGCATCTGCATGATCAAATCTATATAGATGAGAGAGCACTATTTGGGTGGAAGAAGCATTTGTTATTGCCTTTGGTGTCGTGTTTACGACGCAAGGGTTATGATCGTGCCAGTGTGTTTGCCCCGGGCAAAGCCATACTCCGGCTTCTACGCTGGGCTGGTATCCGTGAGGTTTATGCTCCTTCAACCGACAGTGCAAATTCCCGTCTCGCTGGCAGCCTGCCCTGGGAGCCGCTTGCACCACGCTACATTGGGGAGTTCTATCTGCGGCTGGCTCGGCTTGCCCTGGGGCTGGAGCCCGATATTGAGCTTGCTCCCCGGGAATTAATCCCTGAGTTATGCGTTTTGGGCGAAGGTCAGGAGATAATTGACAGGCTGCTGGAACGCTTGAAGTTGACGAACATCCCACTGCTGTTGGTTGCACCGGGCGGTGGCAGGAATGTGCGTCAGACCATGGCGGTCAAGCGGTGGGCGCCCGAACGCTTTGCTGAAGTGTCAGCCTATATGTGCCGTGATTACGATCTCTTCCCTGTTCTGGTTGGCGACCGCTATGATAGCCGGAGCGCCGGGATAGTCTGGCAGATGTGGGGTGAGCAGGGATTAAACTTGTGTGGTGGAACAACACTTCTCACACTACCGGCTCTAGTCAACCGGGCAACCTTTATCCTGTGTAATGATTCGCTGCTTATGCATCTGGCGGTAGCACTGGGCAGGAAGTTCGTTGCGGTATTCGGTCCCACCGACCCCCAAGCTCTACTCCCACCTTCATTTCTGCACAATGCGGTAATTCCGTCCGGCATTGATTGTGCGCCATGCACTGCCAATGCGGTCTTCCCGGGATGCAAAACCAAACCGTCAGATCGCTGCATAGAGAGTATAACCGTGGAGATGGTTTGGGAGCGGGCACGCCAAATGCTCGCTGATAAATTGTAGCCAAGCTATTGGATGAATTCGACAGCGAGGGCTGCATGTTCTTTGGTGGTCAATCGGAGTGATTTTGCCACTGCCTCCAGACGGGTAATGTCAGGATTGCAGCCCAGTAATAGCGCGGCATGAATAATGCGCGTTGCGCGGCTGGGCGATGCGCCGGAAAATGCCGCCGCCGCCAGGGGCATGCGCTCTCTGGATTCGCTGCCGTGTATCAGTGCAAGCTGCCACAGGCTGGGGAAGTCGGACAGTTCCTTGGGTGCCAGCGCTCCAATCACTTTCCGTGCTCTCTCCTCAATCTTTACCAGATCTTCTGTTGCAAAACCCAAGAATTCCGCCGACACCAATATGCCTGAAATTTGCGCCATTGCCTTGATCTCGCCCTGGCAATAACCGCAGTTCCGAACATGGGCAAGAACAGTGGAATGTTCTACAGTTTTTGTTTCACCCATCAGGATTGTTCTCAAGGCTTCGGGCGCGGGACAATCCTGCTTGCGAAATGCAGCAGTGAGCAGATTCTCAAGATTGCGGGTTGTTTCTTTCATATTAATCAACCAAGAAATAAAGGTATGGAAAAATAATCTCCGCTTTCTAGTTCACCGTAATACCGTTTAAATCCTTTATATCTTCCAAGATGAACCTTTTAGGGTCAATGGGTTGATTATTTACCCTTATCTCAAAGTGCAGGTGCGTCCCCGAGGTTTGACCGGTATTACCCATGTAGGCAATCAGATCGCCGCGGCGCACCTTGTCGCCTGCTGCCACTACATTGCGCAGGTTGTGGCTATAGCGTGTGGTTACGCCCGTCCCATGGGAAATCTCCACCGTCAGCCCGTAACCGCCCTCCACATCGGATTTGGTGACGATGCCTCCCCCGGCAGCATAGATGGGCGTTCCCCGCTCCGCCACTATATCCACACCGTAGTGGTATTGCACGCGCCCGGTAAAGGGTGACATCACATTGCCATAGTCCATCGCAATATAACCATTTGCCGGCAACTTGGAGGGAAGGCTGTCATTCAGCGTTTTCTGATCCTTTAGCTTCTGCTCAATAATGTTTATGTTATCGTCTACATTGTCAATTCGGGTCAGTAATTCATCCAAATCCGCATCTTCCCAGGTGGTTTTATCCAGAGTGCGATCCTCCCTGGACTGGCGCTTTTCATTCTCCAAAGTGTGCATGGATTCAAGCTTCTGCTTCTCAAGGCTCAGCTTTTGCGATTCGCCTTTCATCTGTTCCATGGCGATTTTCATGATCTCTATCTTCTTTTCTGAGACCGCCACATCACGCTTGACCTTGTCCATGGTGCCCAAATCAATCATGTTCAGCGTATATCCTATGATTATCCAGGTGATTCCCCCGATAATGCCTACGCCCAAACCGCTTAACAGGATCAAAAGCCAGAGAGGGAGCCGTGCCTGGCGCGGCATGCTCTGCTCATGGGGAATGAACATCAGATTGTATTTCTTACCTAATTTCATCGTATTACCGCCAGTTTGCCACGGTATTTGTTGCCATTTTGCTCAATGGTGTAAAGATAGATGCCGCTTGCCAGCTTAGGATCATTCCATATCAGGTTGGTATTTGACGCTGTGTCCTGCCACACAACATCCCCAGTGATGGTGTAGACTTTGATCTCTGCACCCGGGACGAGATTGGCAAATGTGAGCTGCCGCCAACCTTCATCCTTGTGCAGTGGGTTGGGATACACATAGGGCTTGCCTGCAGCCAATCCCGCCCGTCCCCCAACGGGCACTGCGAGCTCCATGGCGCTTGCCAGCAATATCTTGGTGCCGGCAGTCAGTAGATCCGCGCTTACATGCTCGGGTAAATCCTGCTGTGTGTGATAATAGGGATACCATTCTTCCTCTTCGTGCTCTATGAGAAGTATCGCCTGGTAACCATTAGCACTGAAGGGGGCATGGTCTGAGCCGCCAGTTCCGCCGATCACCACATGCACGGGGACTTGCGGTAGATAATACTGTGCAGTGGCAGCAACGAAATTCTGCAAATCCTCACCCGTGGTGGTTATGATCAGATCAAAATCGTTGGTGGCGTCATCCTTGTAACCAATCATATCGGCGTTGAGCACCGCGATGATGTTCTGGTTGTTCTGTGCTGCCCAATTGGCATAAGCGGTGCTGCCCAGCAAGCCCTGCTCCTCCCCCGAGAAAAGGATGAAGCGCACTGTGCGCTCAAATTGCATGCGCGACATTTGTTCGGCTATAGCCATAACTGCGGATGATCCGGTACCATTATCATCGGCGCCGGGTGCGGCAAGATAGGGATTATCGGAGGTGCTGTCCTGGTGCGCACAAACGATGATGATGTCATCCGGGTATTTGGTGCCACGCAGCTCCCCGATGATGTTCCGTGATTGATAGTTGGAATCGGGCTGGAGTAAAGGCTGCCAGTTAAGCCCGCCGTCTCCGGTTTTGGCATAGGCATTATATTGCCCGCATATATAGCTGATATCCGGACTGCCGATAGTCGGGAAAGAGATGTTGGTCAGAATGCTTCCCACCGGAGCATTATGATAAGCCCAGGTTTGACCATAGTCGTCGGAGGTGGCTACATACCCACCGGTCCCTTCCACCCAACTCTTGCCGGCACGATGCGCGCCGTGCATCCAGGTCGCCGATGTATCCGACATGCGCAAGTCCCAGGTATCGCCGCCGTCGGTGGAGACCAGTATGGTGTTATTGGCACCGCATACCATGATTTCGCCGCGATTGCCGGCAGTCGGATTATCGTAGCCGGTAATATCCCTGAACCAGATTCCGGAAACTGGCAGGTTGGTCAGTCGTGTCCATGCTATGCCATCATCCGAGCGTAAAATTGTCCCCCCGCCACCCACGGCAAAATATTTTTGCTCGCTTCCTGTTCCCACATGAAACTTTCCGACTTCCTCAATTGTGTCAGTTGTGGTGCCGGTTGGAATTACCTGCCAGTTGTCACCACCATCGACGCTATGGACGAATGTTCCGTTCTTGCCACTAGCCCAGATGTTCTGTCCCTCAACCAAAATGCCGTAAAGATCTGTGCCCGTCACAGTGTCTTTTATCGTCCAGTTAGTATAGTCATTGGGAAATGTGTTCCAACCGATCAAGCCACCCCTCCCGCAAAGGTAAAGGTAGCTGCCATCGGCGCTGTATTTGGAGTCCAAAACCATGATATTGGCGTGATGTGTAACCCAGCTCCCGCCTTCCTTGCGAAAGATGAAGCCGAAATAGCTGGCAAGCTCGGTATCTTGCTTGATGCCATAGTAGTGCATCACCGAACCCAGCGAGTTATAATCAAACTCGGTGGGGGAGAGCTGCCAGGAGGAGTAATCGTCCCATGACCAATTCTGGGCATCTATCAAGCGGCTGTCAAAAGTGAAGCGGCTGATAAAATCAGCGAGGGTCTGATCGTAGCCCATCATCTTTTCGGGCGTTATGTTGCGCAGGGTGGCATGGGTGATGTCCCACCCTTCCGGCGCGATGGGAATCTGCGCCGCCCTTGCCTGCTTGAGCGGCTGTAATCGCAGCGGGGTCACCTCATAACCTGCACGGTGGACTACATCCTGCCCCACGGTATCGGCATCAATAATTAAAAAATGCTGATCTTGATAGAGGACATTGAATTGTCCTTCATACTCAGGTTTTGGCAATTCGGGGGTATATTTACCCATGATCCAGGCTATGGCAATGCGTCGGGGGTTTATCCCCTTGGTAACCGTGGTGGCTGCGACGGGCGGCATGCTTCCACTCTGCGTCAGATAAACCGCGGTATCGTATGCATAGGCATAGATAGGAAAGCCTTGCTTAATCTGTTCCATGACCCGGGCATGAGGAATATCGGTAAGAATGTAGAGGTCAGCCGGGTTGGGTGCCATGGCTGTCAGTAATGAGCTGATTAATATCGTTGGAATCATGTATTTATCGCATCCCGGGTATTCATCCGCTCCATTATAGCAAACTGAATAAAGCGTGGCAGAGTATATGTTTGGAAGCGGTTATTCCTTTGATTTGACGGTCAAGGCTTTCTCTATATCTTCAGTGGCGCCATGAATAATTACTACATAGTTGCCGGGCTTAAGGTCGGGGACAAGGGCGGTTTGGGTGAAATCAACCAGAACGGTTATAACGCCGCCAACATCGGGGTTCTGTATGCCCCACAGCGAGATTTCCACTTCGTTTGGTTTGCCTACATAGCCAATATTGGGTCCTGATGTTTTGTAATCGGTGCGGAAATAAACCCATGATGGATCGGGCCAGCTGCCATGCACCGTGACTTCCAGCGCGTTGCCCTCAGTTATCTCATCGGGCATCTCCACGCTGGAAAGGTAGGGCAGGCGCAGGTTGGAGCGTTCCGGCTGGGTTTCGGAGACGGGCATGGTGCCGCTGGTGGTGTAGCAACCGGCAAACGCAAAGGCTAAGGTAAATGGAAATATTAGTTTGAGGATTTTCATAGGTTTAGATATCCAGGTTGCCGAAGTCCTCGGGGCGAAGGTTTTCTATATAGCGGCGAATTCGTTCCTTCTCATCGTCAGGAGTGCCTTCCTGTCCCTTGGATTCGGGTGATTCGTTGATGAGGTCAAAGACCTTGGATTCCACCAGGATCGGACATTCCATCCTTAACGCCAAAGCCATGGCATCACTGGGGCGAGAATCTATGGCAATAGTAACGCCCCCGTCCTTGACGATGATCTCGGCATAGTAAACCGAATCGCGAATATCAGTGATGACGACGCTTTCTACCGTAGCCGAAAGGGAGAGGATGACTCGCTTTAGGAGATCGTGGGTAAGCGGGCGGGGCGGTTCTATTCCCTGCAGTTGCATCAGGATGGCATGTGCCTCCAGCCCGCCTATCCAAATGGGCAGGATTTTATCATCACCCACCAACACTACCACCGGGGTTTTGGTGTTGGGATCAAGGGTAATGCCGGCTACTTTAACGGGAATCAGCATTAATAATCACACTACTAGTTTCGGCTGGCTGCTGCGATAATTATGTAGCAAAATCAACCGGTTAACACAAACATTATAACTCTCTTGCGCGAGTTTGTAAAATTATCAAGGCAATTATGTGCAAATTCACGCCTGACTGGACTCGAACCAGCGACCCTCTGCTTAGAAGGCAGATGCTCTATCCACCTGAGCTACAGGCGCATTCGGGGCAAGAGGATTTGAACCTCCGACTTCCTGCTCCCAAAGCAGGCGCGCTACCAGACTGCGCTATGCCCCGATAGACTGACATTATATCATGTCACGCCGCAGCATTGTTTTAGATGCAAACATTGGCATGGGCATCCTGTAGAATGCCTTATTATCATAAAGGATTTGGACGACAGACATTCCTGTCTGTCGATGCCGCCACGAGCTTCGCTCGTGAGACAGGCAGGATGCCTATCTTCCAATGACTTTCTTTTTGATTATTCACCAACAACACATAAATGTAATGGTATGAATAACGGGGTAGCGAGTTTCTCGCTACCCCGAAGTAATAAAACAGGAAGCAAGAAAGAGGAAAGGGGTTAGAATTGAGGCAAAAGATATCGGGAGATGAGAGGGAAAGCCGAGCC
>Ga0315280_10001900_pt1 | contig 34909 bp, 37 predicted proteins | sample YL17G06_40_MG_FD_203697 | JGI IMG/M metagenome (GOLD analysis project Ga0315280, IMG submission 203697) | Sediment microbial communities from Yellowstone Lake, YNP, Wyoming, USA - YL17G06_40 | ecosystem: Environmental > Aquatic > Freshwater > Lake > Sediment | place: USA: Wyoming | collected...
CATGTCTAGGTTTTGCTCGGCCGCAACTTCTGTGGCCTTTACCTCATCTGCTATGGTTGTAGAGTACACGTGGAGTCCCCTATATGCTAGGAGGCTTAGGAGGAAAGTTTTAAGCTCGCTTGGTTTCTTCAGCTGATCCATGATCACGACTATGGAGCGGATTGTGAAGTCTGTGACTATGCCGCTCTTTTTTCCGTCCCTGAGTGCCCTCAGGAAGTTTTTGCACTCTTCTTTTTTGGCTCTGGATAGGAGAACTTCCAGAAAGATGTTTGTGTCAACCAGATACATTCTTGAGCACCTTTAGCGCCCATATTTTTTTGGCCTCATGTTGAAGCTTAACAGAGTCTACGTCAAGGTCTGAAAGCATTCCGTCTATGGCTTCCACCGGGTCTCCTTCGAAGCTTAAGTCCTCCTTTTGGACTGTTGAAATCCAGTTAATGATCGCTTCCCCCGCGGCTCTGATCAAAGCTCCCTTTGCGTAGCCGAACCTCTTCATCGCGAGTTCCCTGAACTTGCGTTCGAGTTTTTGGTTGACTTGAATCCTTATGGTCATGATTATTACCTTATTGTTATATTACCAAAAGTCAACATATACTTTTTGTCATTAAATGTTGTGCGCCTTGATTATTGAAAAAGAGAGAAATTAAAGTGTTGAAAAGGCAGTATGCTTAAAGGGATTTCCTGGAGGACTTGTGATTTAAGGCGGCTTTCTCAATCCGCTGTCTGAATTCTTAGTTTGCAGAGTATTCTATCTAGCCAAGTCGGCATAAGTTTCTTCATCAGCTTCTCGCGTGGTTTGAACAGTGTTTCTGTGAGCATGATCAGGGCAAGTATTGAGAACGCTGTTCCTAAGATTGTGTATAGGATTGGGCCTGGCGACATGCTTGGTGTGAACGGTGCTGTTGGGTCTGGCCTGGTTTTTCTGAACAGGTATACTAGCCTGACCATGGCGATCAGGATGTCGCCCGTCCACGGCGTTGTCGCCAGCAGGAAGTAGGGTATCCACGTGTATGTGACAGCGTAGGCTAAGGCCGTTAGGGATAGCGAACGATACAGGGCTTCTTCGACTCGTTTTTCTATGCATAATATTATGATGAACGGTAGGGCCCAGACGAGGTACTGTTCGCATATTATCCTGTAGGAAAGAAAGATGGCAAGGATGCACGCCAACATGGATGCAGCTAGATCGATGAAGGGTTTCTCAAACGTTAGCTTGCTCGTCCTCCAGTAGACGATCGCTAGGAAGGCAACAACCAGTGCGCTTGATAGGAAAGCTGACACGTTTGCGTCGAGTGGGAGGGCTAGGCTTATTGACCAGTATGTGAGGCCGAAGGCGAATGGGCCTCCTCCAGTATTGGATACGAGATCCATTGAGGTTTGCAGCACTCTATTCGCGAAGGGGAGAAACAGTAGAGCTGAGGTTGACAGAAACGTCAATAGGAAGCTTAGGCCGTCTCTCCTCCCGTTTTTTTGGTTTGTTTTAGTGAAGTAGAAGAGCACAGGTATCAGGAACACTATTGGATAGAGTTTGTAGGCCGCTGCGACACCTAGACAGACGGCTGCTGGCCTTATCTTCTTTTTCATAAGCAGGTATAAGGAGGCCGTACAGAACAGGGCTGGCAGAGAATCGAACATTCCCCAACCGCTAGAGATGAAGATTACGTATGGGTTGAGAAGCCAGATGGCTGACGCCTTCTCCGCAAGCCCTTCTTTTTCAGTCAGCGCTTCGACTATTTTGTAGATTAGGATGGCGATAATAATGTCTGAGACGATGAACGGAACTTTGACAATGGTGTTGAAAAGCATCCCCGGGACGTATTTGACGTCGTACAGTGTTTTATACCGTAGGAAGTAGTTGAGTTCGGCCGGTATCTCTTCCATCGGTATCGGCGTCATGGGAATGAGTGTTGAAGCCAGATTGTATGTGTACGCTATTGGTATGAGTGTGTAGAACATCATCGGAAGCGGGTAGGCTATGACGAGCGGCCCATTTTTTATGATGCTCACGCACACAGTATACCAGGCGTAGACGTCGAATGGGTGCGCAAAGAAGGGCATCAGACATATTCTAATGAGCGTGCCGATCAGTATCGTGTTTCTTAGCTTCATTCATCAGACCTTGCGATGGTAGGTCATTGTTAGGGTTTCAAAGCTTAGATCTATATATTGATTGATTATAGACTACTTGTTGGCACATGTTGGAAGAGTTGCCAAAGTATTGCTGGGAGGAAGCTGGAAAAGGTCGTTTTTGATATGTCGGTTGTTATGCCCCTTTTAACCATAAATATTGACCGTGTTTCAGCTTGGCTTCTAGGAAGAGCTAGCGTCATCTTTTCTTTTTGTAGTAGAATGTTAGCTACGGACGCAGGGTTTTTGGAAAGAGGAGGGCAGAATTAGTGTCGCAGCCGGTGACACTATCGATAGTTATGCCGGCGTACAATGAGGAGGAAAAAATTGCTGATGCCATCAGCGTGACATGCGATCATTTAAATGGGCTTGGTTTCGAGTATGAAGTGGTGGTCGTCAACGACGGTTCTACGGATGCTACCTTTAACGTAGCGTCTAGAGAAGCGGTCAAGTATGACAGGAGGGTGAAGGTTGTCGGGTATAACAGGAACGCTGGCAAGGGTCATGCTCTGAAGTATGGTTTTTCATACACGAGCGGCGAGGTTATCACATTCTTAGACTGTGATATGGAGATCAATCCCAATCAGATCAAGAGATATATTGAAGCGATGAAGCTAGGAGATCTCTTGATAGCTTCGAAGTGGCATCCAGAGTCAAGGGTTGAGATGCCGTTTGTCCGCAAGATTCTGAGCCATGGATTCAACCTGCTGGTTAAACTGTTGACTGGGATTAAGTGTTACGATACTCAGTCGGGGCTGAAGGCTTTTAGAAGACGCGTTTTGGAAGAGGTTCTACCTAAAATGTCTGTTAAGAGGTTTGCGTTTGACGTTGAACTCCTAACCGTTGCAAACCTTTATGGCTTCAAGGTTGTTGAGTTGCCCATCTCCATTCGGATGCGCGGCTTGTTCAGTTTTAGAGAGGTTTGCAGGATGCTTTGGGACATTTTAGGGATCACGTACAGGCTTAGGGTTTTGAAGTGGTACGATAGGCGTTGACCTGAGCTCGTTCAGCGAGCTTTAATGGCTTGAAAAGCTCCCTTCAGTCTCCATAAGTGTTGTTTTTGAGTCTTAGGCACACGTCTGAAACCATTTGATGGTCTTGTTCAATCCTTCGCTTAAGGAGGCCTCTGGCTTCCAGCCTAGGGTTCTCTCGGTTTTTGTCAGGTCTGGGCACCGCCGCTTTGGGTCGTCTTGTGGTAGTGGGTGGAACGTGATTTCAGAGTTGCTTCTAGTTAACTTTTTGACCGCTTCAGCGAGTTCGAGTATGCTTACCTCGTAGGGGGAGCCTATGTTTAAGGCCTCTCCACGGGCCTTCCCCGTGGTTAGCTGGAGCAGGAGTGCCTTCACGGTGTCTGCGATGTAGCAGAAGGACCTTGTCTGTGAGCCGTCGCCGTAGACGGTTATGGGGTTGTCTCTCAGGGCCTGAGAGATGAATCGTGGGATCACCCTCGCATATGCTCCGTCCGCTCTTATTCGTGGCCCATACGTGTTGAAGATTCTTGCGATCCTCACGTCTACTCCGTATTGACGGTGGTATGCCATGAAGAGGGCTTCTCCGAAGCGCTTGGCCTCGTCGTAGCAGGACCGCACGCCCGTGGGGTTCACGTTCCCCCAGTAGGATTCTGGTGTGGGGATGACCTTTGCGTCGCCGTAGACCTCGCTCGAGGAGGCGAAGAGAATGGTTGAACCAAACTCTCTAGACATCTCTAGAACTTTGTAGCTTCCGAGGGAGTTTGAGAGCAGGGGTTTGTCTGGGCGCCTCCGATAGTCTTCTGGGGAGGCTATGCTGGCCAGGTGGAGGATGCGGTCATATCTTTCTTTGGGTTCAAATTTACAGACGTCGCTGTTAATGAACTTGAAGTTTTTTATGTGAATATGGTCTATGTTGCTGGCTCTGCCGCTTGAGAGGTCGTCTAGGCATGTTACACGCGTATTAAGGTGAGCAAGGATGCCGCAGAGCCAGCTTCCTATGAACCCGGCTCCGCCTGTTATTAGAACCCGAGAGTCCTTGAGGGCGTCGCCTAGGCTTTCAGCCACTCTCTCAGCGTCTTTCCTGATGATTTCGTCTATCAACGGTTCTGTTCTCCCTGAGAGTATTGGTATGATATGGTTAGGGCGTTCCAGAATGTTTTGGATGTCCCTATGTCAAGCCACAGGTCATTAGGCTTCAGTTTGACTGCTATGACCCTTCTTCCCCACTCGATCAGCTTCTGTATCCCGTCTGTGAGCTGGAGCTCTCCTCCCACGCCTAGCTTACACTCTTCGAGGGCCTCAAATATTGTTGGATTGAAGACGTACGCTGGCATTATCGCAAGATTTGTGGGGGGTCTCTCAGGTTTCTCAACGGCGCGCTTGACTTCAAGGATGTCCTCGCCTATGTTGTTTGCCTCTATGACGCCGAACCGCCTCGGGTTTTCTACCTCCTTCACGATGAACGAGGCCTGCGCCTTCTCTTTCTCGTGGGTTGCCATGAGCCTGGTTAAATAGTTGTTTTCATGTGATATTATGTACGTGTCTCCTGCGTAGACGAGGAAGTCCCCCTTCATGAGAGGCTTGGACTTGAGGACCGCGTCGCCGAAACCCGCTGGCTTCGGCTGGTTTACAAAAATTATCGTTGAGCCCTCCACCTTCTCGTAAAAGGCTTGAAGGTCACTGACAGCCTCATTTTTGTTTTTCTCCTTCAACACACCCAAAAAGCCTGAGTCTGGGGTGAAGTGGTCCTCAATTGCTCGCTTCCCGCGCCCAACAACAAAATAGAACTCTCTGACGCCAACGTCGTACAGCTGCTCGAAGACCGCCTGTAACACCGGTTTTAAGCATGTTCCTCCGTCTCTTGTCCTAGCGAATATTGGGAGCATCTCCTTAGGCGTCTCCTTTGTGGCCGGCAAGAGCCTGGTTCCCAAACCAGCGGCTGGGATGACCGCCTTTCTGATCAAGCAAGGCACGCTCAGAACATTATTTTAACGTAAAGACTTTATATTTATGTCAACCGCTGCTCTTTTTTCTTCGTCTTCAGCTGTGGGGAGGCTACAGCTTCTTGAGGGCCTTAAGTTCACTTTTCGTGGAGCATACGTGTTCTTATGTTCCATAGGGAAATTCATCTAAAGAGGGGTGAGGCGTGTAGCTGTTTGAAAATAAAATGGCACCCTCAACTAGGCGTTGTGGCTGTTGTTGTTTCGGTTAATAATGTCCCTATAAGGTTGACGGAGGAGCGGGGGCTTCACATTAGCAAGTACCATGGGGAGCTGGAACCCTTCCAGAGTGAGGTGCTTCTAACCGTTATGGAGCCAGATGCTTTATATGTTTCTCCGCCAGGGGTGAGGATAAATTACGCCGCTGTAAGAGAATTTTCAAAATTGTAATGTCAAATGACAGGCTTGTTAGGAGGTTTAAGCGCTGGGGAAAGTTGAGGTGAGGATGGCCATAGACCCATTTAAGGCTGTTGAAAAGGCTCTGGCCCGCGTGAAGAAGCATGCGGCGCTGGGCAAGATCGCTAGCTTGGACTACGATGAGGAGGCAGATGTGCTATATGTTAAGTTTAAGCACTCAAAGATCGTGGACAATGAGCCCCTAGACGAGGATGGTTTGGTTTTAGCCTCGCTGAACGAGGGTCGGGAGGTCGTCGGGTTGACGATAATGGATGCTCCAAGGTTTGCTGAATCCTAAACGCCCCTTCTTCTCTTGAGTTCTTGGATGTTTTTGTCTTCGGTAAACATGAGAGATGATGCATCGGCCTCCCTTCAATAACCTGATAGAACTTGCACCAAGTTTTTTATTCTTAGTCCCTACCTTCTGTTTTGATGGGTATGAACGTTAAACATCCGTTGATCTCAGTTGTCGTCGCGTGTAAAGATGCTGATCGTTACGCGAGGGAGTGTGTGCAGCGTACTTTGGATCTGGATTACCCGTCTTTTGAGCTTATCTTGCTCCCGGACTCTGTGCCGTCAGATCTTGATTTGAGGTCGCCGAAGCTGAGGGTGAGGGTTACTGGACCTGTTTTGCCGTCGGTGAAGCGAAACATCGGAGTTGAGATGGCGAGGGGGGAGATCATAGCTTTTGAGGACTCAGACGCGTTTCCGAGGTGGGACTGGCTCAAAAACGCTGTAAAGTACTTCAATGATCCTGAAGTTGCTGCTGTTGGAGGTCCAGGGGTAACTCCTGACGGGGATGGCTTGATGCAGAGGGCTGGTGGTGCTGTGCTATCGTCCTTTATGGGTGGAGGAGGTTTCTCCTTTCGGTACACTTCTAGAGGGATCAGGGAATGCGACGACCTGCCAACGGTGAATCTTCTCGTTCGGAGGTCTGTGTTTGAGGAGGTGGGAGGCTTCGACGAGTCGTATTGGCCTGGTGAGGACACAGAGTTTTGCCTTCGGGTTGTCCACGGGCTCGGGAAGAAGATTCTGTACGCTCCGGATGTTGTCGTTTTTCACCATCGTCGCCCGCTGTTTGTCCCACATCTCAGGCAGATCTCCGGCTACGGGCTACACAGAGGCTTTTTTGCGAAGAAACTTCCCGAAACCTCTAGGCGACTTATCTACTTTCTCCCTTCCATTCTTGTTGCTAGTTTCGGCGCTGGCTCTGTCCTATCATTATCTATTCCTTTTTTAAGAGCCCCTTTCCTGTCAACCCTATCTCTCTATTTTTTAGCGTGCTTTGTGTCTGGGTTGAAAACTAAAAGCCCTAAGATGGCCGTATTGTTTTTTTTCGGCACAGTGTTGACGCATTTGTGTTACGGTGTGAGTTTTCTCAGAGGGGTCTTCTCGAGAAGGCTCAGGAGATGACTATTCCGTTTAAAGCATTACGGGCATGAATTGCAGGTGCAACTCTTACAATGTATGGTCGCGCGGCGAGATTAACGCCTACATTGGTTTTTTGTTAACTTGAAAGCGAGCAAAGCAAAATGTCTGGTCTAAGTTGTAGGTGAAGAGGGCAGTAGCAGAGTATCATTATTTTGGGGATAAAACATATTTGAAAGAATGAAACAATCTCAAGATGAAAAAGTGCCGTAGTAGTAATTCCTCACGTCCACTGCATACATATAGAAACTGTATGAGAAAGAAAAGTATGAAGGTAGTAATTGGCTATCCACCGTTAGAAAGCGAGAGAGGAGTACCGCTCTTATCGCAAAACCGTCAATTTCAGTGGTTTCACGAGCCAACTTATGTTTACCCTTGTATAGCGCACGCGGGTTTGTGTGGGGTTCAAAAAGGGGAACAAATGATGGAATGGTTAGGAAGGCAAGGAGGATGCGTAGAACTGATTATCGCCTTTTTTTGGTCAACCCCCAGAGCCCTTGGACACAAAGCGGTTCTCAGCAGAGTTGCTGATGCTCCTGATGGGGAGACACTAAGCAAGTAAAAGCCGTTGCTAATGGTCGGAGATCAATCTCCCATATGAGGTACAATCCGTCCATATCGATAATTATCCCTTGTAGGGACATAGACCACTATGTCAGGGAATATGTTAGGTGCTATGGAGAGCTTGACTATGGGGATTTTGAGATAATTGTTCTTCCTGACCACGCGCGAGATGAAACGGAAGACGGAGTAAGAGTGGTTCCGACTGGCCCTGTGTTGCCTGGAACCAAGAGGAACATTGGTGCACATAACGCTAGGGGAGAGCTTCTTGCTTTCATCGATTCGGACGCGTAGCGCGCACTACCCACCTAGTGTATGGAGTTGCCTTTCTGAAGGGAGCCTTGGCAAAGAACCTGAGGGCCTGAGCATGAAGATTGATGTTAAGACGAAGATTGCGTTTTTAGGTAGATTTATTAAGTATTCCATAGTCCATAGCTATGGAGTTAAAAATGTCGAGAACCACCGTGGAAGTTAAGAAGAATACTCTTCAAGCCTTGGAGGAGCTTAAGGCTGAACTACGAACTCGGAGTCTGGACGAGACGATTCAAGCTCTTATCAGGCAGGTTCGTCAAGTTCCAAAGTCGAAGTTTGGGGTACACCCTAAAATGACTCCATTCAAACCAAAAGATGAAGCGCGAAGCCATGAGCTTTAGATACTTGATAGATTCTTACGCTTGGATAGAGTATTTTCGGGGAACTCGCATAGGGGAAGAAGCTAGGTCGTACATAGAAGGCCGCGAAGCCGCCACAGCGACAATAACGATCGTGGAGCTCAGGGAAAAGTACCTGAGAGCGGGATGGAACTACTTCGATGAAGACTTGGCGTTCATGGCTTCGAGCACCTTGATAGTTCCCTTGAATAAGAGTATTGCGGTCCTAGCCGGAGAGATTAATCACAGCATGAAACGAGTGGTTAAAGGCTGGGGAGTTTCCGATTCCATAATCTTGGCGACTGCTAAGTCAACGTCAGCAAAGGTCGTCACAGGAGACCAACACTTCAAAGAGGTCAAAGAAGCCATCCTACTTGAAAACAAATAATTAATGGTTGGTAACGGTGCTGACGAGTTTACTTGATTTACCATTAAAGCAACGAACGGAAATGTATGAGCAGGCAATGCAGTTACATGAAGCCTACAATTATTCAAGTTTTCAACTTGCGAAAATCCTTGGCCTGCACTACTCAGCGGTCCGTCGCTGGATTATGGACGATTCTCGTCCTGATTCCAGTTTTTCTCATATTTATGTGCCTGAGAAGAAACAAAAATCATATGAGTTTGGTTATGTCATCGGATGTATTCTCGGCGATGGCTGCCTCGATGAAGACTATTTCAGGTTTACTTCGATAGATTTCGAATTTGCACAGAAAGTGGTGGTCTGCGTAACGAAACTTACAGGAGTAAGCCTTGAAATAGGAAAGGATAGGAGAGAGAAGTATAAGCAAATTTTTGCTTACGTGGTTCGCTTCGGGTCGAAACGCTTCGTGAATCAAGTAACTGAGTTATTAGGGGAGAGAGTGTTAGGTAGATCCAAAACGTTTGAATGGAGAGTTCCATCCCCTGTCAACAACTTTCCTGAATGCTTTAGGGTGGGGTTGCTTGGAGGTTTCTTCGATTCAGAGGCTCACGTAAATCTAAGAGGTTCGCAAATAGAGCTTGGAGTAGTCAATCGCAGCGGCTTAGAAGATATTCAAGAATTGTTAATCTCTCTACAAATCGGAAGTGTAATAATATCGAAACCCAACTATCCTACTCTTATCATACGAGGTAAATGGAACCTTACAAGGTTTGCTGGCAAGATTAACTTTTCTATTCCTAGAAAATCCAAGGATCTAAGACTGTTGATGTCTCTGTTCGGGCGCAGGTATAAACAGATCCCTAAATTCAAAGTTAACCAAAATCTACTTTTGCATAAAAATGGGCTTTCCATTTCTAAGATTGTCAGAAGGACCGAAATTAATGGAAGCACCGTGATGCATATTATGAAACGTTATGGTGGCATGGATTGATTTGAAGGTTTCGATATCTTATCCTCCCCTAGAGAGTGGGAAGGGTATACCGCTCTTAGCGCAGAATAGGCAGTTTCAGTGGTTCTCTGAACCCACTTACATTTATCCTGTGGTTGGAGCTTATGCGGCGACTCTGCTTGGTAGGGCTGGTCACCGTGTTGTTTGGGATGATGGGATCGCAGAGGAGAAGAGTTATGCTAGATGGTTGAAAGACCTTGAAAAAACTAGTCCTGATCTGATGTTGATTGAAACGAAGACTCCTGTGGTTAAGAGACACTGGAAGATTATAGATGATTTGAAAGAGGTTTTGCCTGAAGTAAAGGTGGTGCTTTGTGGTGATCATGTTACTGCATTACCTGAGGAATCATTTCATAATTCTAAAGTCGATTATGTTTTGAGCGGCGGGGACTACGATTTCCTTCTGTTAAATCTGGTTAATCATTTAGAGAAAAAAGAGAAACTCGAGCCAGGTATTTGGTATCGTAAAGGTAAGAGGGTTGAGAATACAGGACCCTTTCAGCTGAATCACGATCTGAACACATTGCCCTTCACCGACCGCGATTTGACCATGTGGCAACTCTACGCTTACGAAAACGGGAATTTTAAGAGGACCCCGGGAACTTACACTATGGTCGGCCGCGACTGCTGGTGGAGGAGGAACGGAGGCTGCACATTCTGCAGCTGGACGACACTCTTTCCCACATGGAGGGTTAGAAAGCCTGAATTGTTGGTTGATGAAATAGGATTTTTACTTGAGAATTATGGGATTAGAACTGTTTTTGACGATACAGGAACTTTTCCAGCTGACAGGTGGCTGAGGAAGTTCTGTAAACTAATGATAGAAAGGGGTTACAATAAGGAGATTGATTTTAGCTGCAACATGCGATTTGGGGCTTGCAGTTTAGAGGATTACAAGCTGATGAAGAGGACTGGTTTTAGGATGCTTCTGTTTGGGTTAGAGTCCGGGAGCCAGAGGGTCTTGGATGAGCTGAATAAGGGTGTGACTTTGGAGGACATGACTGACTCTTGCAGGAAGGCTAAGAAGGCAGGGTTGACGGTTCACATCACGATCATGTTCGGTTATCCAGGCGCCTCAAGGAAGGAGGAGCTTCAGACCTATCAGTTGGCGAAGAAGTTGATGGAGGATGGCTACGCTGACACGTTGCAGAGTACGCTTTTGATGGCTTATCCTGGGTGCAGGCTATATGATATGGCTGTGGAGAAAGGTTGGTTGCGGTATCCGCCTGGCGAGTGGGAGCGTTGGGATATGTCTGAGCCGGTTTTGAAGAGCGTTGACATGTCTCCTGATGAGGTTAAGAGGTTGTGTGATGAGGCTTACAGGTTGTTTTTGTCTCCGAAATACGTTTTGAGGAAGCTTGTTAGTATAAGAAGTTTTGAAGACTTGGAATTCGTTTTCAAGGGAACGAAAAAGGTGTTTGGTCACCTTAAAGACTTCTCGGTTAGAAAATGAAGCGTGCGACCGGATGGTTCTTGAAAATTTAATTTTCATAACATGTGTAGTGAGTCCTTCGGTCGATAGGTAGTGGACAGAATGGTTAATGCGACAGAAAGGAGCCTGCTTCGCAGACTTTTCGTGGCAATAGGACTTAAAAGAATCGCACCCGACATCTTCAATTCCGGTTTGGATGATTCAGTGGAAATTCTTCTAGAGATGCTAGAGCCCAACACAAATGCTAAACTATTAGATGTTGGTTGTGGTGATGGAAGTAACACCTTAAAGTTTGCAGCAAAAATTGGAACCAAAAGAGTTTATGGCATAGATGTTGTTGACGAATTTATAAAAAGGGCAGAAGATAAAGGTGTGACAGCATATAAGGCAGATCTAAACCGTAAATGGCCAGTCGATCGATCACAGTTTGATGTTGTAACATCGAATCAATCAATTGAACATGTTTGGAACACGAGGCGGTATGTCAGCGAAATTTTCCGTTGCTTAAAACCTCGCGGATACGCAGTAGTAGCGACCGAAAATCTTGCGAGTTGGCCCAATATACTGGCATTACTTGCTGGCTACCAGCCTTTTTCAACTACCAATATTTGCGGTTATAGTCTCGGCAATCCTTCGATTTGGCATTTAGAGGAGCCCAAGGATCAGAATTTCATTGAGAAATATACAGAAGCTGGGGGGGAGGAGCTACGGGTCATTTAAGGGTTCTCGCTTATAGAGGTCTAAGAGATCTTTTTCTGACTGAAGACTTTCGGATAGAAAGCCTAAAAGGTGCAGGATACTTACCATTCAAAGGAAAAATTTCTGAAGTACTTTCCACTTTAAATCCAGGTCATGCCCACTTCTTAATCCTTAAGGCCATAAAACCAATGAAGGAGAAATCAAAAAGGTGTTTGGCCACCTAAAGACTTTTTCTGTTGGAAAATGAAAAGATTGTTTGACGAAATTAAATTTAGTTTTCGCGGAGCTCGTAAAGTCTTAGGTCATATAAAGGACTTTAGTGGGCTTATGGCATGAAATGTAATGATGGTGGCAGGTATTTAGAAAATAAACCATGCGATTGGTCATACACCCATCAATTTCTTCAGAGGGTGGCTGTTAGAGGTTCCATGCTGTTGGATGTTGGTTGCGGAGATGGGGAGAAGTTATCGTATTTAGGTTCTCTGTTCTCCAGGTTTGTTGGAGTAGATTTGTCTTTAAAACGGTTAAAGAAGGCTAAGGAGAGGAACGTTGAAGCTATTTTGGGTGATGCTAGGTATTTGCCCATTGGAACCGCTTCCTTTGGAACAATCACTTGTTTTCATGTGATAGAGCATGTTTATGGTGATAAGGGGCTTTTAGACGAGATATATAGAGTTCTGAAAAGCGGGGGCTTAACTCTGTTGGTAACGCCTAATCGAAGGCGCATAACTTCTGTAGTGTCGTTAGCCCTTAGGGTTTTTAAACCAGAAATGAAGTTCCCTATGAACCCTGATCATGTTTTTGAGTATACTGAGAAAGACCTACAGTATCTATACTTCAGAAGACAAAATTTAAGGCGTTTCATATACAACCCCTACTTTTGGGGTAGTGATTCTATTCGGCAGGGTGATAAATTTTGGGGTTAAACACCCTTCGGGCATTTTCTCTAAATATTGTAGTCAATATGCCGTTTATGCAAAGAAATGATGCGAAATGATCGCGCACAATAGATCCTCTGAAGTAAATGTTACTAGAGGTATCCCTTAAGCTGGGAGAGATATACACGCTTGAGTGAGCTACCGTTGATAAGCATTGTTATTCCTACCTATAATGAGGGCCGTCGGATTGGTAATTGCTTGGATAGTATTTTCGTTCAGGATTACCCTAGGGATAAGTTAGAGGTTATAGTGGTTGATGATTACTCAGCTGATGATACTGTTAAGATTGCGAGCAGGTATCCGGTGAAGACTTTGTTTAGTGGAAATCATGATGCTGAAATTAGTAAGATGATTGGTTTAAGGAGTTCTACTGGTGATTTATTTTTTTATTTAGATGCGGATATTGAGCTCGTAGATAAAAGCTGGCTTAAAAAAGTTGTAAGGCCTTTAATAGAAGATGAGTCTCTTGTGGGATCTTTTCCTAGGTTTATTCCAAAAAGGACGGATTTTGCCATTGGGAGGTTTTTGAGGTATCACCCTTTGGAGCTTGATCCAGTTCTACGGTTTTTTTGTACGGAGATTGAAGATACGGTAGTTGACGATAAAGGGAGCTACAAAATTTGCGAATTTTATGAGCGCAAAACCCCTCCAGTTGGTATCGGTGTTTACCGAAGAGAACCTTTGATAAAAATGATTGGAGGTATGAAAAAATTTATGGATGTCGATGTTCCTGTTATCTTATCAGAGATGGGGTTTAACAGATTTGCCTATGTTCCTTCCTGTGGCATATTTCACACGAATGTTAGGAGTTTAAGAGATCTGATCCAGAGAAGGTTAAGAAACATTAATAAAATTTATTTGCCAAGTGTTGAGACGAGAAAATTCAGGTATTTTGATTTAAGGAATAAAAGGGACATTATCAAGATTATTTTTTGGGTAATCTGTGCATTTTCTTTTGTTCCATTGCTACTTAAGGGAACCTATAATACTATTAAAAACAAGGATTTTGCTTGTATGTATGAACCAATTGTAGCAATGGCGCTTACCGCTACAATTATTTATGGCTTTTTAAGAGCTAAAAAAGGCAGAAAAATGATATTACATAGTCTAAGCGTTACTAAAGTAAATAACCGTTCGATGAAAAAAGATGGTGCAGACAAATATGCCGACTAAAAAAATGGAAATCTCAGATACTGAAATCTCATTCGTACTCTCAAAGAGAAGTTGGAACTTCATTAAACAATACCTTTCAGACGCAAAGGTAATATTAGATATTGGGTGTGGTAATGGTACTTTACTTTACAATCTTAAAAAAGAAAGTGATGGCATTATTGTCGGGCTAGATTCCTCTAAAAAACGTGTGAAAAGAGCCAAAAAACTGGTTCCATCTTCTGAGATAATATGTGCAGATGCGTTAAAGTCGCCGTTATTAAGTAATGTAGTAAACATTATTACTTCCACGATGTTTATTGAGCATGTTGACGATTCAGCCTTTATTAAAGAGGCAAAAGCGTCTTCTTATGGATGGGGGGGCTTTTTGTTCTGTCTACGGTTATTAAAAAAAGAGGCGCTGTGTGGTTTTATGAGAATATTAAGGGGCAACGGGTCCTTGATCCTAGTCATTTAAGGGAGTATGAATCAAAAGACGAAATTTAAAAAAAATAGATAATTATGGGTTAAAAGTACAAAAATACCGGATTGCACACATTAAGTTTTCTCCAGTAGATCTATTCTTCCGTTTTTTGTATAAAATCAAACCACTGAAAATGTTAGAAAACATAGTTCTTCAAAGACCTATTGTTTTTATAAGAAAGAATACGAAAATACCCATTCCGCGATATTATGCCATCGAAATCATCGCTCAGAAAACGAAACATACGATGCCCCGTCATGAAATAAAATAAGGGATCTATGTGAGTAAGGGCTTAGAAAAGATTCTTATTCTCGCTAACGGTATGACTTCATCAAAGATTTTGAGTGGAGGAGATAGGCGTTTTATAGAATTAAGCAAGCGATGGGTTCTCAGTGGAAAAAGCGTTCATATTATGCTTCCACAAGTCGGCTTTAAACAATGCACTAGAAAGGAATTGAAGACCGCGTACATAATAACTTCATCTTCAAGAATTGATAGACTAGGTGTGATTCTTTCATATCTATTTAGAATGGTAAAGGGAGTCCTATGGAGACCTTATGAGAATTATTCTGTAGTTTACTCATCATCAGACTTACTTTGCGATACGTTACCTGCAGCTCTCTTGAAAGTGAAAATTCACGCTAAATGGATAGCAATAATTCATCATATCATTCCCTCTCCACTCGGCCGATCGACCGATCGATCATTTTTCACAAATTTCCTATCTTTCTTGGCCCAACGATTTAGTTTCAAGATCATTAAGCGGTATGCTGACTTAATATTAACCGTTAGCAAGTTTACCAAACAACATCTAAACAAATTAAGTTTTCCTAAGCATGAAATCCATGTAGTGGATAACGGTGTAGATTTTAGGTCAATCAAAAAAATCCGAGTACACAACGTCGTTTATGACGCTTGTTTCTTATCGCGGTTACACCCAACGAAGGGCGTATTTGACCTTATCCAGATATGGAAACGCATTGTCAAGGAAAAGAGAAATGCTCAACTCGCGGTGATAGGCGGAGGACCTAAAAAAATAAAGGATGCTTTAGAAAATATGATAAAGAGAAATAGGCTTCAAAAAAACATTCACATGTTAGGCTTTCTCCCAGACGGAGACGCTTATCGTGTAATGAAGTCGAGCAAAGTCTTTGTTTTTCCAAGTCATGAGGAGGGGTGGGGCGTCGCCATCTGCGAGGCTATGGCTTGCGGACTGCCAGTAATAGCTTATGACCTACCTGTGTATAGAGAGGTTTTCAAGCAAGGCCTCGTGACAGCACCAATTAATGACGTTAAAGTATTTTCTGAGATGGTAGTAGAGTTGCTCGAAAATGATGAAAGGAGGCGTGAATTAAGTGAAAAGGCGATGGCTCAAGCGAGGAAATATGATTGGGATGAGGTTGCTATGCAAGAGTTATCGCTTATAGAGAAGATGTGTGCTAATTAAAGAGGCGCCTGCTCCTTTGATTTCTTGTGTTAAATGCATAACTCAGAGGATCCTTTCAGAGTTAGGATACATTAATGGTTTCGTGCTTGATGTCGGATGCGGGGGGGGTTACTATACGAAAATCGTTGAGTCAAGGTGTAAATACATTATTGGGATAGATATTCGGAGTATTTTTGATCGTTTAAAGATTTCCAGCAACTTGGACTTTTGTTTAGCAAATGGTTTTAAACTTCCCTTCAGGGGCGAGGTTTTTGCTGGAGTAGTTTCATTTGATGTTATAGAGCATGTAGCAGATGATTTTAAATTTTTAGTTGAAATGTATAGAGTTCTGAAAAAGGGAGGGTCATTATTACTCGGAACCCCCAACAGGGAAAGGCTTTCAAACAGGATTAGGAGTTTTGTTGGTAAGCCTGTTAAGTATCCTTACATCGTTAGTAGAGATCCCGTTTTGGGCAACTGCGTTCATCTTAGAGAATACTCTAAAGACGATCTATCGGCTTTGTTGAGAGGAGTAGGCTTTAAAAGAGTAAGAGTTACTGGAGTGTGGTTAGGATTGCGTTTAAAATACGAGATAGGTTTCAACTCTTTTCCAAGTTTTTTAGAGAAGTACTCACAATACTGGTTGGCAAGAGCTGTAAAACCAGTTTAATTGAAAGCATTAAATAGTTGTTCACTTAGGGTAACTGGCTTCTGATTTCTATAAGACTTCTTCTTCCTTACGTAGTTGACTCCTAGAGCTAGTGACAAGGCCAAGAAGGGCAATAATGTGAAAGTTATCCCAATAATTCTCGGGGCGCTTAAAGTGTATTTGACAATAAATGGCAACTCTTTTTCTGTAGTATTTATCAAGTAACCATTCATGAAGTAATTCACAGGTAACGGCTCTTGTTCATTAGAATTTTCAAATATTTTCCATTGCGGAGAAAAAATTTCCGTATTTACCAAAATCAACGACTTATCACTAAAAATGATTACTTCTCCTTCAAATATGTTTGGGGTTTTCTCTCTCCAGTCCACCTGTACGTTCAAGCTTTTACCAAGTATGTCTTCCAGAGTTTTATTTCCCTCTAATAAATAAAGCAAATCTGCTACAAGGAATGACCTTCCGTCGTTTGTTACTTTAATTTCATGCGTTCCTTTAGCCAGAACTGCACTACAGCAAAGCCACGATCGATTCAGTTTGGTTTTATCTCGTGGAATAATATGGTCATCTATCTCGAAGATCAGAGACTCCCCTGCGGTTAGGTTATTTAGATGTAACCCAATTGTGTAATTGCAAGTGTCAAAAACATCTACATAACCGCTCATGAACTGGCTTGGACGCAAACCAGTTATATTGGATTGATCAATGTGCCCAACGACGTCTATAACATTCGATTTTGTGAAGCAGTGAGAAGCCTCAAATAGATGTAACTTAGGTGCGTTCGCTTTCAAAATCGTATCGGCTACTAAATCAAAAGTGCTGTTCAGTCTAGAGGCTGGAGCTATTAACATAATATCAATATATGTAGCACCTCTTCCTTCGGTTTTGAGTTCAAGTCGATGTAAATCGGGTGAAGGATGAATTGTTCCTCCGTTTAGCCATCTGAAACCAGTATGATTTTTTGTTTCTGTAACATTTTTTACTAATTGGTCATCCACATAAATTGTGAAAGCGTCTGACTCATACCCGCAGTGTGCTCTAACCCATATTTCATATTCTTCATTTAAGTTGGTGCTAAATGGAATCTGTAAGTTAGTGCGATCAGATGTGTAAATGCAGTGATTAGATAAAGTTAGTTGCCCGAAAACAGAGTTCCTATATGGCGAGTCATTAAATAACCAACCATATGGATTTGTGTAATCATAATCTTGCAGTACTTGCCAATCATCCGTAACGAAATGATACGGCTCAACTACATACTTGGACTCCAGAGTAGTAGTGACCACATCCAAAAACTCTGAATCATGAAATATCAGTAAATCAGATTCATTTACGTAATTTAACCAGTTATCCCAACCTAGTTGACTTGCAAAACTTAATGCCCAAGGAGATTTGATCGGGTTATACGATTCGAACTCGTTAAAAATAGAAAGAGCATTAGGACCACCAAAAACTATGGCAGGTCTGGCCAAATATATCCGTGGCAGTGCCCATTTATTCTCCCAAACGACGATTCCATTTGCACTTTTATAAATGACATGAAAATCTGGTAGAAGTTCTAATTTCTTATCGATGTTTGAGGGCCATTCAATTGGATAATTGTAAGACCAATTAGGACTTGTAATAACGTAGCGAATATTCATCTGACCAATAATTTTTGCAAATCCAGGAGTATCAATAAATCGATCTACAAAATCCCATTTATTCCACACACTTCTCTGATCTACAGAGTAAAGATTGCAATATAACGGGTTTCCATTACGGGGCACTGTTAAATCAAGTACTCTATACTCATTTTTCGGATTAACATTATGAATGAAGTCTTGTACTTCTTGTAGGTCAGGGTAGGTTTGTTGCGTGTCAGAAGTTGACTCAAACGTGTGATAAAAAACTGTGGATTGAGAAGCAACAATAAGGTTTAGTGCAATAACACAACCTGTTAGTATTGTTAAAACCCTATTGCCAAAATTGTAACGTATATGCGTTTGTTTCAATATGAAATGTGATGCCTTTAACGCTAATTCATACACTGTAAAAGCTGATAAGAATGAAAATGCCAGGCAGGCAAAACCGAGAAATCTGTCGGGTGTTCTGATCACCCAAAAATATGGGAGATACTTATGGCAGATAATGAAGAGAGGGGTAGCTGGACCTAAAGCGAAAGAAATCGACAATAAACCAACCAGAGAAAATGCGATGACGTTTTTATCTCTTGGGCGTATCAGAAAGCTCAGAAAAGCCAGAAAAGACAAAACCAAGTAAAAAGTTAAAATTAACAGGGGGACTTGGTTTAGCCCATATCCGACATCAAGGGCAACCATCGCCTCTTTATACTGAAGCGTGAACGCCTTAATAAGATCGTGATCGTATGAGTAAAATCTCGCGGTTTCCAGAGCCTGTCTTAAGGTTACGTATACTTCTGGTTGAGAGTAAGGAAAGTATTCAAAAATAGTGGGAAGCACGTAATAACTAGAAATAAAAACCGGAGTAATAAAGACGATGAAAACCGTCTTAATTTTTCTAAACATATTTCCATTTTTACTGAGTTGAAAACACCGTATTATGGCAAAGGCGAACATAAAAATACCATTTAGATAAAAATATTCAACCATCGGAAGAACAGTCACGAGAGACGCTACCAATCCGGCGGCTATCGAATATTTTAATGCGTTTTTCTGTAATGCCTTATCGACCGCAATTAATGCAAACGGTAGTAAAGTGTACCCCCAACTCATGTAACAGTGCCCAGTTAGCATAGAGAGAAAAAAGGGCATGAACATGTAGTTAAAGGCAGATAAAATACCTATGTAACGGTCCTTAGTAAAATAATATGACATCCAGTAGATGCATAGACCAGCAATGACGCATTGAGATACTTGGATTAATTTGTAGACGAGCCATATGTTTTTAGTTAAGAGATAGAGTATCGAGTCGAGAAGAGGGTAAAATGCTGGATTAAGCGTGTATGCAGGAGCGGACGCGAACGGGTTCCAAATAGGAAAAAAAGGAAGCGACCTCGCTAAAAACATTATCCAGCTTGCGGCAGAGCTTATGTCTAGATAATATAGAGAGGGTAACCCGCCTAAGAGATATGGAATAGAGACGATAAAACCAGAGAGAACTACAACTAATGGCGCAAGTATTTTGAATCGATCGTTCATTTTTCAGCGGTCTTCCTACGCAACTCACTACTTCTGCGCGCTTCTAATGTTTCTCTTAAGTGTTTCAAGTTCCAAATTAAGGCTTTAGCCTTCTCCAAAAAATTTTCATTTCTTAGAATGACGTAATTATAAAATGTAACAAAGATTAATTGAAACATTAAAGCAGAAATTATCTGGGCCAGTGATAAGTTTTTTAGTATAAAACGGAATTTGCTTTGATATTCGTAATATAGCTTCTTGGAGCCAAACCTTTTCGTAGTGCCGGCTTCTCCATGCCAAACGACAGCTTCAGGAGTATATATTATCTTGTACTCTGATCTTTTCGCTTGAAGACAGAAATCCATATCCTCAAAGTAGATAAAGTATCCTGAATCTAGTAACCCGATTTTCTCTATCACTTTCCCCCTAAATAAGATAGCGCAACCAGTAATCCAGTCAACTTCCTTTACTCTATCTTTTTTTTCTTGGATTTGGGCACCTCGACCAAAAGGGAGATAAAAGTTGCCCCCTGCAAACCAGCACCTGTCAGGAGGGTCACTATAATAAATTTTACCTCCCACAATTCCTATTTTAGGTGATACTGTAATCACCTTAACCAATTCTTCTAACCATTTTTTATCAGCTACAGCGTCATTGTTAATCAAAGCGATTAAATTGCCAGTCGCCTGTTTTATACCAGCATTATTACCGCCTGCAAATCCCAGGTTCTCTTTATTTTGAAACACTCTAACCCAAGGAAAACCCTTCTTAACATATTCGACAGACTCATCTGTAGACGCGTTATCAACCATTATAACCTCATAATTTGGATAAGTCTGATTTTTTAGAGACTCAAAGCAATTTTTCAGATACTCTTTGCCATTAAAGTTTAAGACAATGACTGATACTTTGGGATACTCTATTGGAAACTTCATTGAAACTCTATCCCTTTAACACTTCTTACTAATGATAATTTAAATGGATCGACTGCATTATGTTATTTAAAATCAATTTTTTAGTTTAACCGTTGAGAGGAAGGGGAAAAAATGAATAAAATGGTTTTTAGCCAGAAACCTACTTGTATAAAAAAGCACTAGTTAAAAAGAATGCTGGAAGTAAGGAATGACAGTTTAAGGCCTCTCTCACACGACAGAGCCTTCACAAAGTTCATTGACAGAAGCCATAGTCGAATTATTTGAGCAAATTTTCGGTTACTCGGTCAGGAGAATCGGAGAAATTAGAAGCATAGAGTGAGTAGTTACCACAGATTTAGCTCTCATTAAGGCTTACGATCTTACAAGAATGAAAACCTCTCTGATCCTGACGCTAGATAGAGCCATAGCGATGCATAAGAGCATGGTGACAAGGCCATGATAGGATAATTAGACCTTTTTGGATCATAGTAAAAAGCCATTGTACGTAAGGCTTATCGAAAAATACTGCCAGAACCTTCTAATCAGAACTAAAGAGACCCTAGTGATAAAGGAATCTCTCATCGCAAACTAAGATCACTTTGACCACATCTAGGGCAATTTCCTTTGTGAAAGAGTAACATTTGGAGAGGGCACTTCAATATGAATTTATATCAGCTAGATGCTTCCTCAGCGTAAAGGCGACGACCTACGCCTTTAAAGATAACGGCTAGACCAAAACAATTAAAGTAATTGTAGAGCCGAAGATCTCTTCTACCTTTTATATATTTTTTTATTGCTTGCGAAACCTCTGGGTATAATACTGTGTCATGTATTGTTATTACTCCTCCATTTTTAACATGTGGCTCATATTTCTCCAGTTCTTTAGTTACCCGATCAAATGTATGAATTGTATCTACGAAAAGATGATCTATGGGTTTTTCCCACTCGACTTTCAGATCATCTCCTTCAATAAAAGTCCAGTATTCCTGAAGCCCATAAGTTTGGACTTTTGCCTTAGCTTCTAAGCATGGATCTATGTCTACGCTGTAAACTCTACCTCCTATTAGCCTTGCTGCCTCAAGCAACGCTACCGTGGACTCTCCCCCTCTGGTGCCCAGTTCAACTATTGTCCGTAAATTTAATTCCACAGTAAGCATGTATAGCGTTGCAAGATGCTCATGAATGTCAGTTGGCTTGATCATTTGTGCTTCTAGAGGGTTATTTGGCTTAATCTTGCGCTCCATCCTTTCGGCCTCAGCAACCCACCTTTCAGCTTGGGTTAAGTAATACTTAGGACCTAAGATAAGATACATCAAGACTTCTCTGGGATGATGTAAACCAGTTTTTAGTTTAGACCAGAGCGTCATGACGCTTCATTCCTCAGTAATTTCCATATTCTTCTCCTTAATACGAGCGCGGTTCTGTATGATTTTGACAACTTCTTCTAAGACTATGTATGCACTTCTTAACCAAATTTTTTATACTCTTTTTATCGATCTTATAGTAGCAGAAAGTTTTCTTCTTAAACTTGATTTCAGACTTTCAGGCAAATTGGAGGTTAGACTGCCCATTGTATTCCGATGGTTTCTTCAAATCCACCCCAGCCCACTATCCTCTGCGTCACCATAATCGGCTCACCTCCTTGCGTATAAACTAACAAGGGGCCTGTCATCTCGTTTGAAATGGAGACATATGTAGCTTGTCCTGGTGCTAAGTTAAACTGTTGAATTGGATTACCCGCTAATGAGACTTTAACTAAAACTGTTGTTGTTCCCGGATTAAGAATGTGTATGTTATCACATGCTGTATTAATAGAATCATACCATGTGAAGTACCATTTCCCATGCGTTGAATTAATCGAAACGCTAAGTAACTCCTTAAATCCACCCCAGCCCACTATGCGCTGGGTTGAGAATATCGGAACATCGCTAACAATACGGACTGGGCCATTCATCTCGCCAGAAAAACTAACGTAGTCGGCAGACCCGGGAGCTAAAGTTTTTGTCGTCTTTAGTGTTCCGGCTACATAAATTTTGATGTTAGCGGTTAAAGTACTCGGATTTAGAAAGTGTATGTTATCGCACGCCGTGTTGACAGAATCATACCAGCTAAACCATTGTTCTGTGGATGTGGACCATGACGGCATGCCTATTGTTTCCTCAAACGAATCCCAGCCCACTATGCGCTGGGTTGAGAATATCGGAACATCGCTAACAATACGGACTGGGCCATTCATAACACTCGGAAAGCTTATGTAACTCGCAGCTCCTGGAGCAATCATAATCGGAGTTGATGTCATTAATTCACCAGCTATGTACACGTTGACGTGTGCTGTTGACGTGGAACTTGGATTTAGAAAGTGTATGTTATCGCATTGCGTGTTCTTTCGGTCGTACCATGTGTAATAGATTTCTGTGCTGGGCGTGTCCCCGGGCAACCCGCTCACCTCCTTGAAGGAACCCCAGCCCACTATCCTCTGCGTCACCCAAATCGGCATGTTGCTTACTATATGAACAGGCCCATTCATGACCCCCGGATAGGACCTGTATGTTGCTTGACTGGCGTCCAATGTGAAGGAATCCACCTGACCTCCAGCTATAAAGACTGTGATTGTGGCCGTCGAGGAGCCTGCGTTAACAAAGTGAATATTGTCGCACTGCGTGTTCACGCTATCATACCAAGTGAACCAGAACTCAGTATGTGGATGGAAGAAGAAAGTCTTATAGTTCGCAGTAACAGTCTGAGAGGATGAGGGCACAGTATACGTGCCTGAAGGCCCACTCAAGCCATCCCCGTTTGTCCAACCCGTCCAAAAGTACCGCTTACCGCTACCCGTTGGAACGGTGATCGTTGCGCTCACGCTGTGGGTGGAGCCCACGGTCCAGGTGAACGACTTCGGAAGATGGGAGTAAGAGTAGCCCGTTCCATCGATGGTGATTATGGTTCCAGAAGCATCGGATCCAACACCGCTTAGCTGGAAAATGATCGTCACCGTATTTACATCGAAAGTGACATCTAGGGTTTCCCAGTCGAAACTATAATATGCTTGGGGGTAGGGGTCATAGTAATAGCAGTCATAGTTCATGTCCATATCTAAAAGGAAAATCCCGTTTGGACGGTTGCCTCCAGCTGTACCCCAGCTGTTGAGCATAATCCAGTATCGATTCGCGGGATCTGTATCATCGTAGCCCACGCATAGAACTGCGTGACCACCACCATAGACTGGGTCCCATGTATGACCACAGGAATAATCTGGATTCCAAACAGCGCTTTCAGAACTACACCACCAGAAGTCCCCGAAGTTGTCCCAGTCGGTGCCGGTAGCTAGGAAGAAGGCGAACCACACCGCTTTGTTCTGGTGGAGAAGGTTCTTGATGCGGTTTATGGCCGTCTCTTTACCTACGCCATGGGTTTCTATCGTCACAGCGGTGCATGTGGTGATTGGGTATCTAGGTGAAGTTGAGATGGTACCACATGGGACACTTGTCCCGTCTGCACACCATCGGCTTCCATCCTGCCAATGGGCATTAGTGTTGGACCATGGGATAGCGAAGCCGTTAGTTTGGTACCAGTCCGCCATTGTACTCAACCAGCCTCCGCAGCAAGCCCAGTCGTTAGCGGTTCCCCCGTGATAGCAAGATGTAAAATACTGGATTGACAGGCGGTCGAAGATGCCTTCCTGAACATTCAAAGCCACCTCCATAATACCAGTTCCAGACCAAACCCAGCAGTTCCCACACGAACCCTGATTACGTTCTGCTGGAACATAGTCTAAGTGACTAAAAAGATCAAAGTGTGCTCCAGGTGAAGAAACAATCTGCGCTGCAATTTCTGGGTCAATATAGGCTTTCGGAGCCCTCTCGTGGGCGTCCATCCACTCCAAACGTGTCTCACGATCAGGCCTCATTATAGGGAGCACATATTCATTTCCCGCATCTTTGTATTCAACTTGTGACCCGCATGAGCCACAGTCACCAGAATCAACTTGACGTACTACGGGAAAGAAACTAATAAAACTGGACGCAGTTAGAATCACCATTAGCGTTATGATAACTACGATTTTCTTCATCCTCTCGATTATCCTCCTCACATGAAAAAGGACATATAAAATCGTGCGTGATAGTCATCCAAATTTAAATAGGAATAATGAGCTTATATATCATTTGCGGTAAGAGAGTGTGCTGGATTTGGTTCATGGGCTTCAATGTTTTGCTCGCGATCATGCGAACTTGCCTCAACTTCCTTTCTTTGGTAGCGCACTTGCCTTCTTCAGACATATGTGTGCGCGCACAATCTTTATTTCAAAGTGTTCTAGAACATATAATATGCATGCAACATATTTTTTTAACAAGGGGAAACTTACAACGTTTTTCATCTCAACAGCCATTTTAGCTACGATTGCATTTTCCTTATTCAACAATTTTCTTTTCGTTGGGTCATCACCCGATACACAATCAGGGCAAGTAGACGATAAAGCACTTCAGATGATAAAGAAGACCATGAGGTACATAGCGGATAACCACCCTGAAGCCACTTCCCTAATTAGTACAGAAGCGACTTGGTCCAAAATTAGTGGTGTTTCTAGGGTCGGGTACACCAGTCAAACCTTCACAAGCGATGGATGGACTGTCACTATCGGTCGCGCCATTACTGCCAGGATCTGTTTTGAAGTGAGAGCAGAACATACCGAAGGAATAGTGTGGACAGGCATCATAATAGAAGGTATAATCATTGAAAAGAGCTACAAATTGTGTGAGCGATAGATTCCCTCATCTACCTAAACTATTTAAAACAGAAACAATTCAAAACTCCTGTATTGTACATACTCATAACTGACTCGTATGGCTAAGCACGCGGGTTAGCTAGCTTTTCCTCCTAAGGATATTGGATGCACGCGTATCTTATTTATTTTCAACAAGATAAAATAAACACATTATTCAAAGCCATCCGGCAAAGAGCAAGCGCAGGAGAAAGCTAGGTGAGCAAACTAATCGATATCGCTAAAACGTCGGCAAGAGAGGGATTCAACCTCTTCCTGGGCCAAACCATCTCAACCGCCATATCAGCGCTCGGCCTAATAGCCACGGTGAGGTTACTAAAGCCTTCTCAGTACGGACTGTACACGATTGCCTTGATAATCTCTAACATCTTCGGCCTTTTCAGGGAATGGGGCGTAAACCACGCCATAACAAAGTACTTGGCCCAATACAGATCAGAAAAAGAACAGAAGAATTAAAGCGCGTACTGATCTGCGGCTTAATCCTCGAGTCAGCCCTAGGCACCATCCTAACCGTCACCTCAATCTCACTAGCTGAATTCCTCGCCGCCACGGTCTTCAACCGGCCAAACACATCTCTATCATCCCTTATCGAGATTATGTCCATCACGATCCTAGCGCAGGCCCTCATACTCACCTCTAAATCCGCCTTCATAGACTTCGAGAGAACGGAATACTACAGCGTCACCATGATCTTACAGTCCTCAGTCAAGACTCTTGCGCGTACCCTCGTACTCCTAGGATACGGTGCTCTAGGCGTCGTCTTGGGACGCACTGTATCCCTCTACACCGCAGCCGCTCTAGCCATAGCCCAGCTAAGCCACCAAAACTGGACAAAACTAGCCTTAGGCGGAGCGGCATTTATAACCACATACCTAATAGCCATCCCAGATAAACAACCTGAGACAGATGCTGAGCGACCCTCAAATCAGTCTACTCAATATTAAACACCTCTTTAACAATCATCGAAAAATACTGGTCAAAAAGAACACAAAACTTTGAAACTCGAAAACCCGCGACCACCATAATCCCCATCCCTAGCGAACAGGAGAATATCACCCAAAAACAGTTATATACAAACACCAAAATAGAAGCGACATGACATGAAGCTTAGAAACATGATAATCATCGGCACAATCATCCGGATATGCCTCATGCCATTCCTCGCGCATCCATATGACATCTACAGCTGGTACAAATGGTGCACAGGCATTGTGCAGAAAGGCCCATTCACAGTCGTCTACACGCCGATGATGTTCTACACCCCAATTCCAATCGCCTACCTATACAACTGGGCCTCGACAGCACTCTCAACAAAACCAATACCGATGAGTGAAATCCCAGCAGAACTAAACGTCTTCCTACGCTACACGTCCCTATACCCAGAACGCGCGTACGGATACGTACCAGACATGCTGTTCAACACAATAGTGAAGATCCCATTCATCGCATCAGACATCCTAGCCACCATACTACTCTACAAAGTGGTCGAAGAACTAACAGAAAACAACAGAAAGGCTGAAACAACCGCAGCCCTGTGGTTCCTCAACCCAGCTAGCTACGGAAAACCTCATCGACGTCCTGATTAACGAAGAGAACAACAGGAGGAAGCTCGATCGATTGATTTATGAATATTATGCCAACCTAGCTTGAAATCGCCATGAACCAACTAATGGCGAAGCCTATCCTTGATCATATGCATATGAAGTAAAGGTTGTACCATCTTCATATGATGCTTTCTTTGAATTTTGTTTAGTCACTTCAACAAGTTTTTCATATCAATTTGTTTAACCAAACTTTCGGCACTTTTTTCGTTATCTCCAGCGGCAACCTGTATGTTGGTTTCATTGGCCCCACCTTCTTCGCCCATTCCACCATACTTTTAATTCCGTCTTTAAAACAAGTTGTGGTTTTGTAATCTAACAGTTTCTGTGATTTCTCTATGGTGCAGAAGGCATGCTTTACTTCTTGAGGTCTCTCCTCTAAATGGACTGGTTTGAGGTCACTACCCATAATGTCCAAAACTATTTTGCAAGCGTCGTTAATGGTTAATACTTCATCACTGCCGACGTTGATTATCTGGTTCTCTGCCTTCTTATAAAAACCAGCATTGGCTATAGCAGGCGTCACATCTTTTATGTAAGAGAAGGCTCTTGTTTGCTCGCCGTCGCCGTAAATAAAGGGCGGTTTGTTATTCATTATTCTGTTGATCCATATGCCCAATACATTTCTAAAGGGGTCGGCGATGTTCTGTCTGGGACCATAAACGTTATGCGACCTAATGATTACGTATTTTAGACCGTAAGCGCTGTGAAAAATTTCCAGCATTCTTTCGCAGTAAGCCTTAGCTGCACCGTACGGGTCCTCTGGTTTTCTGGGCATATCCTCACTTAAGGGGGACTCCTGTTTCCCGTACACCGCCATAGAAGAAGCGAAGACAAAATTGTCTACTTCTTCATTTATTGCAGCAACCAAGAGATTATTCATCGGCGTTATGTTTATGTCATTGATTGCTATCGGAGAGAAAACCGACTGTCCTTCAGCGGCGTAAGCAGCCAGATGGTAAATTATATCCACTCCCTTTGTCACTTTTCTAACCTTTTCAAAATCGCGTATATCCGCCCTAACGAATTTACAGTTTTTATTGACGTTTCTCAAATATCCCCCGCTCAGGTCATCAACACAGACAACTTCATGCCCTCTTTCAATTAACTCATCGACAAGCCAAGACCCCATAAATCCCGCTCCACCCGTGACGAGCATCCTCATTTAACCGCCTCCATTAAATTCTTAAACGCCACCAAAGACTTATGGTTTATCATTCCCTTTTGAAACCTTTCATGCTGCGTAGGAAAAAATAGACAGTGAAACCCGACTCCTCAAGTTCCTGTTTCCTCCAAACATTTAGATGTTCGTAACATTATCAGTCCTAGACAGAGAAATCACGATCCACGGAGACGGAAAACAGGTTAGAGACATCCTATACATAGATGACCTAGTCAAAGCATTCGAGATGGCGGTTGATCGGATCAAAAAGACGCGGGAGGAAGTGTACAACATGGGGGTACGAGAAAACACAACATCACTACTAGAACTACTAGATACCCTTGAACGTCTGCTCGGAAAAAACATCAAATACTCCTCCGATGACTGGAGACCCAGAGACCAAAAGATATACTACACAAACCTTGGCAAGGCTGAAAGAGAATTCGGCTGGAAGCCAGCAGTAACAAAGGAGGAAGGAATAAAAAGGCTCCTAAACTGGGTTTTAGAGAATAGACAGCTATTCAAATGAAACTCTCAAAACTTGGCTGACGGGAAGGAGGAGCAAAAACGATGCTCTCACAGTCGCTCCTCCTCACAGCCTCAGCGCCACCAAGCCTAAGCTTCCAAATGAGATCCTGCAACTTAGAGACGTTGAGAAGCATCGGCAGCACCGCAATCCTCTTTTGCTCCAATTAGTAGCTCGTTCACGAAACCTCTACGGGTTCTTCCCTCGCCCTCATCGCGGCTTTGCTGATCTCCGTTATGAACTCACTCGCATCCAATATCTCAAGTATGATGGGCCTCCCACCCTCCGTAAAGTGCACAATCACCGGACCCATCTCCTCAGCATAATCCACCTTATCCTCTGAAAGCTCTACAAGAAGAACGTCCTCATCCCTACTATACCTAACCTTCATACCTCTCCCTCTTTACCGGATAAAGAGTTACCACCATAACCTTACTATCCCTGACCTCGTATACAACTCTTATCAAGTGTCTTTGGTTATAAACCCTCTGCGCTATAAACCTGTCTTTCCTACCCCTGATCACTTTACTCGGATGCCTAATCGCATCGACGACCATTTCCTTCTCAATTTTGAAGCCGTGTCTCCTAAGCACCTGAAGTTTAACCATCGCATGGGAGGTAAATACAATCGGTTCAAACAAGGTATGGTTGCCTCCCAGCAAGTGAATCGATTTCAGACTCAACCACTAAAACATGTGGAAGGCCGGGCAGGAACCTATCCTCCTAACATAGAACACCTTGCCCGGGTGTCTTTCCAACGCCCCATCCAAGACCTCGTCAACATCATCGCCTACGCCAGCCACCCCAGCGTCACACATCGCCGCCATCTTACCCAAGTGCCCCCTCCCCAACTCATCCTTTGATCGTTGATAAGCTTTCTCCCCAACTTCTCTAAGTATTAGGTCTTTCGACACAGTAGCTACTTGAGCCTTATAACTATCTAGCCAGCGGTAACCAAGGAAGCAGGAATAAAGAGGCTCCTAAACTGGGTTTTGGAGAACAGGCAGCTATTCAAATGAAGCTCTCAAAACTTGGCTGACGGGAAGGAGGAGCAAAAACGATAAAACGCTGACACACATCAGATGCTTCTTTGGGACGAAGAGTGAAGTCTGCTAGGGTCGCTAAAGGAACCGCCTACATAGCCATCCAAAACGGGCTCCAATACTTAACCAGTCTATTCTTCTACGTTGCCGTTGCTCACCTCCTTTCAAGGGAGGATGTGGGCAAGATAACGCTGCTCAACTTCACCCTCATGGCGTTCAACACGCTGACCACGTTCGCTATACCTGTCGCGTCAACGAAGTTCATCTCGGAGAAAACCGGGAAGGGGATGGTTGATGAAGCATCGGCAGCCTCAAGGACGGCCTTCGTCCTCGTCCTAGCGATCTCTCTTCCATCCCTAGTCCTGGCTTCCGTGTTCTCCCCCTGGCTCTCAAACATCTACTTTGGAGCAGGAGAGGATGCTATGCTGTTCCTGATAACGTTCGTCTCCGCTTTCCTGCTTAACCTGACGACGCTCTACGGCGCTGAGATGAGGGGTCTCGGCATGTTCACCGAGATGGCGACGGCCGGTCTGGCCTTCATCCTCTCCAGCAGACTAATCGGCGTAATCCTAGCATGGGCCGGTTACGGCGTCCTCGGCGTCGTATCAGGCTGGCTCATAGGCGCGGTCATATGCCTCATAATCTCACGCCGCTTCCTAAAGGGAAAGTTCCAGGCCAAGGAAAACCAGTCCTTCTCGAAGAGGCTGATAATAGACTACAGCTACCCGGTCTTCACCTATACGACCATAAGCTTCGTTCAGAGCTGGACTGACGTCGTGATTCTCTACGCCCTAACCTCAAACCTAGCCTCCGAAGCCATGTATTATTTAGCCGCAGCAGGGTCAACGCTCCTATCCATCGTGTGGACGGCCACATCCATGACCATGCTTCCAGCGATCTCAGCCAAACACGGCAGAAGAGAAGGCATAGACGACTTGACGAAAACCTCAACCCGCCTGCTGAACCTCATCGTCATACCCGTCAGTTTAAGCCTCGCCGCTGCCTCCCACTCCGCCATAACGCTCGCCTACGGAGCAGACTATACCCAAGGAGCAGCACCGTTTGCCATCTTGACGGCAACCTCGATAGTCCAAGGATACTTAGCCATCTTCGTCACCGCCCTAGAGGCTACGGGGGAGACAGGAGCCTTGATGAAGATTTCGGCCGCCTCAGCCATAACGGGAACCGTGCTCATAGTAATCCTCGCCAGACCCCTCGGCATGGTCGGAGCAGCCATAGCAAGATCAGTAATGTTCGCAGCATCCCTTGTCTTATGCCACAGAGCGCTGAAGAAGAGGGCAGAATTCAAATCCGACACGAGATCCCTCAAAAAAGCGCTAATGCTCTCCATCGCCTTAGCGGTTCCGATAGCAGCAATGGATTGGACGCTCACCAACACCGCTAAACTAAACCTGCCAACAAGAATAACGATAGAGACAACATACTTCACCTTAGCAGGCCTAATAGCCGCAAAGAAGCTTAAGCCGTTTGAAACGAGAGATTTTGAACTCTTGAAAAAAGCCCTACCGAAACAACCTCACCCAATCATAAACCGCATACAACGCTTGCTCTCGTAAACTCTTAGATGCTTAACTGTGGAGGTGTCGCCCGCAAATCTCCGCTTCGCTTTTTCGTGGACAAGTTTTTGATGATCTTCGGCGCTTTCCTATAGGCCAGGCGCCACTATCAGGATCGACTTGTCCCGGTTCTTAGCGGCGAGGTCGATGGCTTTAGCTGCACAGGGTTGGCGATTTCTCGCTCTGCCTCGAGAAGCGGACGGCGATCCTGTCCGCATGGTCAAGTAAAGATGCAGAAGATCCGACACAAGGTCGTCCTTCTGCCGATAGGACATTTTTGCTCCCTCGGGGTGCTTCCACCGCCCTAGCCGTCCGCCTCCTGGAAGCTGAACCCGTGATAAAGCCCCCAGATCTCCGGGTGTTCGCCGTATGTAAGCAGCCATTTTCCTTTAATCTTGCCGAGAACCTTCAATGCCCCCTCCCTACCCATAACCTCTGAGCCCTCGATTGGTGCACTAAAGAATTTCTTCAATGGTGCACCGATACCCGCCTCATCGCGCGCGACCGCGTCCCTTGGAACAGAACACAAATGGTATATATTTACAAGGCAAAACGATACGATATATGGCAAAACAGCTGATAAACTATTTTCAGCTTGAAAGAGAGGCTTGTGAGGAAAGACAAAATATGAAGAAAAAGATCGTTCTGTTCTTGCTGATCCTTGTAGCAATATCAAACATGCAAATCAACGCTGTTTCAGCCAACTCGATGAGTATACTCAGCGTCGTCTACCCGCACTCCACACCCTATGACAAACCAATCGCCATCGACATCACCGTCTCACACGACGTCGGCAACTTGCCCTCCGTCACCGCATACTACGCATGCTACCTGAACCAGACAACGCTACTAGCCGGATGGAAGGTCGCGCCCGCCCAGCTAACGTCTTACAGCCCAACGGTAAGCATCTTCACCGCTAACATTCCCAGCGAAGCTTACCATGAGTCGTTGCCCTACAACACGAAGATCGTTTTCTACATCGAAGTTACGGATAACAGAGGAAACACGCTCTTAAGCTGCAACGCCCCGGACAGGTGGAACCCGAATGTCCAAGAAGACAAATACGTCTTCGTCCTAACCGACCCTTACCCCCCAAGCGTAAGCGCCCAGAGGTCCCCAGCCTCACCAAGCTCAGAGGACCCCGTAACCATAACCGCAAACGTCAACGACGCCACCTGCGGTTCAGGCGTTGAGAGCGTTACACTCTACTACTCCACGGACGGTGGAAGAAGCTGGATCACCTCCCCCATGACCGTTTGGGAGGAAGGCGTCTATGAGGGGATCATACCAGCCAAGGAAAGAGACGCGACCGTCACCTACTACGTTGAGGCTCTAGACAAAGTCGGCAACAAAGAAGAAAGCCCAAAAACATCTTACCATGTCTCACCCAGCCCCAGTGAACTGGAGCAGGAGGCAGCGCAAAGTCAAAGACTGATCTTATTTGGCGCGGCGACTATAACTGCAATACTAGGCGTTGTCGTTATAGCGTTTCGCGGAAAGGTGCTCCCCTACTTCAGAAAGAGGAAGACGCTGACGCTGACAACTGTTACGATTCTAGTCCTAATCGGATGGCTTTGCAGATGGCTTGTAACATGGGGATACTGGTGGTGGGCCTTACTAATCGCCCTATCCATGACAGAGTTCCTCAGCCTCGCAGACCCACGAATCAAGAGCGTCCTAACCACGTGCATTGTTGAACCGGCCACGACCATCATATCAGCTATCGTAAAGTCACTGACGAAGACCTTCGAAGAAAATCCACCCACAATCTTCGTCGCCGCATGCTACGCCTTGGGCTTTGTAGGCGCGTCCACCGTGGGATTCCTCTACCTCATCGGAACGTTCGACACCCGCACAGCATATTACCTCGCAAACATCATAGCCAAGTACTGCTTCTACCTCCTAGCAGTAGGCGTCGTAGGCCAATTAGCTTGGGTCATATACAGAGAAAAGAAAGAAGAGAAGCCAGCGCAGACATAGTCACTCTTTATCTCCTTACGAGTTCGAATGAAGAGGTAAGACTTAAGCTAGAAAGAGAACTGAGAAAGGGAACCCGCGTAGTGTCTCATGACTTCCCAATCTTAAAGTGGACACCGAACGAAGTGAAGGAGATTAAGGAAAACTGGGACTCACACACCATCTACCTTTACGCACTTTACGAACCCGATCGACTGCAAAGGTAAAAAGAAGGGGTGTGGAGAATAATGGGAGATATCTCCACATTATGATATGTAAAAGCTTAGAAGGCAGTTTTAGCACCGCTTAAGGATCTCAAAAAGGGGGAAATTAGTATAAATTCTCGCTTGAGCAGTGGTAGCCCGGAGGAGATTCGAACTCCTGTCAGCGGGTATCTCAAGAGGAAACCTTGGTTGTTTTCCTCTTCCAGAGCCCGCGATGCTTAACCGCTACATTCGGCGGAGATCTACGGCCTCCTCCACCGGGCTGTTATCCGGGCTGTGAAAAGAGTATCTTTTCGTCTCCCTAATAAATATCCTACGTCTAGTGCGTGTGGAGCTGTGTCTCAGACTCTAATTAATATGTGTCGACACGCATCCTTAATTCAGCGAACATCTCCCTTTTTGCTTTACATATAGGACAGACATAGGGCGGCTCTTCACGGAAGACTACGTAGCCACACTGTTTACAGTACCAAAACCTCATTCTAACCTGAGAGGGTTCCTTGCCAACCGCAACGGCCGTTTCAGACGATCCTTCTGTGGCCTCTACAGTCGTCTCAAAAACTCTGGCTTGCTTTTCCCGGGGTCTACGTTCTGGAACTGGCGTGATCGGGGTTTTTCCTTCAAACAAGTCTTTTCTAACATAAAGAGCGCAATAGCAAGTGCCATACTCCGCCACATCAGGGTCCCTATAGTCGCAAGGACATACTATGTCTCTGTCGAGCTCAAGGTTCCCGGAAGCAAGTCTGCAGGGGCATGAAGGGTATCCGTAGCGCTCTTCATTCCGTTTTAGCCCCTCCAAGAGATCGCCGAGAAAACTTGGATCCGGGTTCAGATAGTACCCGTAGGTTTTTGCGTCGCTCTCCGCTCTCTGTCTCACCTTCTCAAGAGTTATCAAATCTCCAAAGCCTCCCTTATCTTGTCTTGGTGGAATCCGATGATCAGTTCTTTGCCGTCTATTATTACAGCAGGATAGGAGGGGATCTCTCCCCTCTTCATTATTTCTCCTCTAATCTTCTTCCGTTCTTCCTCATTGCAGAGGTCAACGTCAACATACTCGTATTTGACACTGTTATCTTTCAAAAATTTCTTTGTCAATTTGCACCATGCACAAGTGCTCAACGCGTATAGGAAAACCTTGTGCCTAGTATTTTTCCCAGGGACCTCAACGACCTTCATTACATTCACCATTTCTCTTGTGTTCTTGTAACTGTTTTGCGTTAATAAATGTGAATCCACCCTATTGGTATCTAATCCTCTCGTAATTGAAGATCAAGACTAGAAAGCTTACCAAAAGCGCAAGACTTTGTCCTATCATTAAACAAATAAAATACATGATCTAAGTGGAGCATAGGAGGTAAACAGCTTGCGCGAAACTGTCACAACAAAGTTAGAGTTCCTTCAAGGCTACAGCTTCAAGGTGGATTTTGGTACGAAGAACATTCAGAGCCTCGTCGTAGATGAGTCTACGCCTGTCGGAGAAGGTTCAGGGCCAAATCCCACACAGCTTCTGTCCGCTTCTGTCGGGCATTGCCTGAGCTCAAGTCTCATCTACTGTCTTCGCAAGGCAAGGATTACCCTTAAGGGTCTCAACACGACCGTCAGGGCGAATGTTGAGCGAAACGAGGAGGGACGCCTGAGAGTGAAGAACATTGATACACAGATTCGTCTAGACGTTGATGAAAAAGACA
>Ga0315280_10001901_pt1 | contig 34865 bp, 26 predicted proteins | sample YL17G06_40_MG_FD_203697 | JGI IMG/M metagenome (GOLD analysis project Ga0315280, IMG submission 203697) | Sediment microbial communities from Yellowstone Lake, YNP, Wyoming, USA - YL17G06_40 | ecosystem: Environmental > Aquatic > Freshwater > Lake > Sediment | place: USA: Wyoming | collected...
TGAGCTTAAAAGTGATAATACGCGGGCCGCAATAAACGACGTATTGAAAGCGGTCAAATACGAGTATAAAGGAGGCGTAACGGTCTATCACGCTGCTGAAGTGCTCTATGCCATGAAAGAGAGCCTTGCTGAACGCGCGAGATTATCTCTGTCTGGAGTAAATATAGCAACGCACCACGGTTGCCACTACACAAAAGTCTTCTACGACGAGGTCATGGGCGGATTCTGGGAGTACCCGATATTGCTAGATGAAATATGCACAACATTTTCGGCGAACCTCGTCGATTATTCTGAACGATCTGCGTGCTGTGGCCTAGGTTTTTCGCACTGTATTAGTGTCGACGAGTATACAGAATCAACGAGCTTTAGGAAGCTTGAGAGCATACTGTCGGAAGAACCCGACGTCATCGTAACGATGTGTGCTGGCTGCCAATTGATTCTCGACAGATTCCAGCTCCAGTTCCAAGAACAGCTTAATTGCGTCGTCCCTGTGCTAAACGTTTCACAACTCGTAGCATTGCTCTTAGGAGCTGATGAATCGAGAGACGCGTGTCTCCAATTTGCCGCGATAGACGTGGCTCCGCTTCTTGAAAAAATGGAGGCTGTTTAACGTGTCGAGATTCGGCGTCTTCACGTGTAGATGCGACGGGAACATTTCGAATGCTGTCGATATTGACCGACTAAACAGGGATTTTAAGCGAACCAACGTCGTGGACACAGACCAACACCTCTGCTCACTGCAAGGCCAGCAGAAGATCAAGAAATCTATTCGCAAACACAATCTCGATGGTGTTGTGATCGCCGCTTGTTCCCCAAACAATCACGGCAAGACCTTTCGGGGCTGCATGCGCGAAGCAGGACTTAATCCGTATCTTCTCGAGTTTACAAATATTAGAGAGCAATGTTCGTGGGTCACCGAGGATCGAGAGGGCGCCACTGAGAAAGCGCGCGACCTTATAAGTGCCTCTCTACAGCGGCTAGAGCACGCGGAATCCCTTTCTGATTTTCACGTTGACGTTACGAACGCCTCGCTCGTGGTCGGAGGAGGTATAGCAGGAATCACCGCAGCGCTTGCCCTAGCAAAAAATGGCGTCAAGACGTATCTGGTCGAAAGGGAACCCTCCATTGGAGGCAACACAGTGCGGATCGGCAAAGTATTCTCGCCACACAAGATGGTGGAAGAGTGCGCGATGTGTTCACTGAGCCCACTGATGAATGACGTCTACGAGAATCGAAATATCGAACTTCTAACAGACGCTGAAATTGCAAACATTAACGGAACTGCCGGCCACTTCAACGTCGACGTCAAAATCAAACCGCAAAGCGTCAGCGAACGCTGTACCAGCTGCGGAGAGTGTGCGACCGTTTGCCCGATCGAAGTGCCGGACTGGTGGAACGCTAATACACGAAACAGAAAAGCTATTTATAAACCTTTTCCGCAGGCAGTCCCTGATAAGTACACGATCGATACCGAGAACTGCGTAAAATGTGGCAAATGCGCTAAGGTGTGCAAGTCTAACGCAATTGAACTCGAGGCGACGCCTTCGCTGCGAAAAATCGAAGTCGGAGCTATCATCTTAGCAACGGGCCACGAAGAGTTCGATCCTACTTTGCGGCCCGAATATGGCTACGGTCGATTGAAAGACGTTGTTACCCAGTTGGAGCTCGCCCGCATAATTGGGATAAATGGTCCCACAAACGGAGAGCTTCTGAGACCGTCAGACGGAAAACAGCCCAAGCGAATAGTTATGATACAATGCGTCGGGTCGAGGGACGAAAAGCCTAACGGATTGCCTTATTGCTCGTCGATTTGTTGTATGGTCGCACTGAAGCACGCCAACTACATCACTGATTACTTCCCGGAAACCGAAATCACCGTGCTATACACAGACATACGAGCGCCGGGAATCTATGAGAACTACTACAGGCACGTTCAAGAGAAAGGTGTGAAATTCATCCGCGGACGAGCGAGTGAGGTAAAACAGAGGGGAGGCAGATTATATGTATGCGCAGAAGACACGTTGCGCGCTCAGTGCCTCGAACTCGATGCGGACATGGTGGTCCTTTCGACCGGCATCAAGCCATCACGTGGAACCGTTGAGGTTGGACGGACACTCGGCATCGAGCTGAGCGATGACCTATTCGTCAAGGAAAAACACCCAAAACTTGAGGGCGCAAGCACAAATACCAAGGGAATATACGTATGCGGAACCGCTCAAGGTCCGAAAGATATCACATATAGCGTGTTACAAGCAGATGCAGCTGCTCTCGAGACGCTTTCACTCGTTGGCCAGGAATACGTATCAATAGAACCGCTTTCGGCCTTCGTTAAGGACAGTTGCAATGGTTGTGGTATGTGCGTGCGACAGTGCAAGAATAACGCGATAAGGATGGTGGATCGTAGAGCAACGGTCGATCCGATGCTTTGCACCGGTGGCGGCGCGTGCGTACACGTTTGCCCTACTGAAGCCCTTGATTTACACGGGAGTACTGAAGCCCAACTTGAAGCTTCCATACGCGGGGTGCTTGCGGGGAAAAGCAAGCAGGAAATCAGGAATATAGCATTCTTGGACTCAAAAATTGGCTACGCAGCAGCTGACAACATTGGCGCCTCAAGGCTCCGCTACCCCCCTTCAATTCGGATCATCAGTGTGCCCTCGGTGTTGCGACTTGCACCCCAGCACATCGAACTGGCATTCCAATTGGGTGCTGATGGCGTTTTTATCGGTCAAGGGTTCGAAGCCGAGAGTTGCGGTGAAAACTTCGAAAGTGTCGAAACGCGGCTCAACGATTTGAGCAAGCAAGTTGTACAGCGTGGGATTGATCCCGCGCGACTAAAGATTTACCGCGTTTACATCCCGCACTTTGTGGGCTTGCACAAGCGTCTTATGCAGTTTGATGACAAGATCAAAGAAACTGGAGAGATGGAAGAGGAGCTCGCAATCCCTTAAGCCGATGCCATAAAATTTGATGCCAAAATCAAACGTGCCCATAAGAAGCATAGAAGAGATTAACGCCAAGATAACAGCCGGAGAAGTCACAGTTTGTACTGCCTTAGAGTTTTGCAATATGGTACGGGCTCACGAAGACGTCAACGAAGTAGACGTTGTTACCTGTGGCACGAAGGGCATCATGAGCGGAACCTATGCCACTCTATCCTTTCGCGCCACGGCTCCAAATGTCTTCGAGACGGCCCAAATGGCGTGGCTCAATGATGTCCCCGCTTTCGTTGGTCCGTGTCCTAACGAAAGGCTTGGATTGCTTGATTTGATCGTCTACGGGACTGCGGTTAGCCGGAGCGACACCAAATATGGAGGGGGCCATCTTTTTCGCGATATTGTGAAAGGGAACGATATCGACTTTGAAGTGCTAACAACGACGGGGCTGCTCATGAAGGGACAAACTAACCTTCAAGCTATGCAATTTGCGAGGCTCTCAGCTACTCGAAACGTTTTTAAGAACTACAATGCATTTGTTAACCCTGACGACAGTTGCATCAAGTCCATTTTTTCTGTTACGTGTCTCGAAGGGCCATACAAAGAAGCAAGCTTCTCCGGATGCGGAGAGCTCAATCCGTTGGAGAAAGACCCTCAGCTCGAAACTATCGGAGTTGGCACGAAAGCCCTGTTCAACGGTGCTGTAGGCTTCGTGACGGGGACGGGAACACGAAGCTCTGCTCAGATGCCGAACCTTTCAGGATATGCACCACTGAAGGGTATGAACCCTAAGTATGTTGGTGGCTTTAATACGTCCGCAGGTCCCGACGTGTTCTGTTCGTGGGCAATCCCTATTCCGATCCTCAACGAATCTATACTTGAGCACGCAAGCCGGACAGATGATCAGATCCCCCTACCAATCGTTGATGTGAATGGGCGCAAGTCGCTTGGTTATGCGCGATACAGCGACGTCTGGCGGAAAGAGTATGGGCGGATAAGTTACTCAAAGAAAGAGTGCGCTAGTTGCGAAGAATGTCAAGTCGTGAAGAATTGTCCAACCGCGGCATTCAAAGAGAATAGAGGAATTGATCGTAAAGAATGCGTGCGGTGCGGTGCTTGCTTATCCTCTTGTCCGTATGGCGCTCTCAAAGGGAATCTAGGTGCTATCGATCTAAATGGGCAACAAATTCCAGTCACGCTGAGGCAATCAGATCGATACAATGCAGACAAACTGACGCGAGAGCTCAAAAAGAAGATCGAGCAGGGCGAATTTTTGCTGAGTACGCCAGTGCAAAATATCAAGCTATAGTTAACTAACGTATTTCATGCGTTTGCTTCTTTTGCACCTCGAATGCATATTAAAGCCGAGCCCGACAGAGCCTGACAAGCCCCGAGAGCTTGGTGAAAAACAGAGCCGTTGCAGTTACAGAAAGCTAAGCGATAATGCGTCGCAGTGAATAGAAGTAATATAGGGTTACAGCATACTCAATATGAAGGGGGGCCATAGGGTAGCCTGGTTATCCTTGGGGACTGGGGGTCCTCAGACCCGAGTTCAAATCTCGGTGGCCCCACTGGTTACACCCCCCCACACACCGATCGAGAGAAATAACCCCCTTACAAAAGCTAATAAACAGCGCGTGCAATACATAGAGGTATAGTATGATTTTAGGGATTGCTGATGACTTTTTATGTTCATTCGACGGTGCTTGCGATTTAGATTGAGCATTCCGCGCGCAACATATTTTGCTGATTCATTGATCAAAGACCATCTGTTTAGGAGCAAATAACGTGTCCATTGGGATTACAACGTACGGCGTATACATACCCCGATACAGGATCAGAGTCGAAGAAATTGCACGAGTGTGGGGGGATGACCCCAACGACATTAAAAAAGGACTGCGCGTTTTCGAAAAATCAGTCCCAGATCGAGACGAAGACACGGCTACGATCGCAGTCGAAGCTGCGCGCTCCGCCCTTCAGCGATCTGGCTTAGCGGGAGCCGACATTGGAGCTATATACGTCGGCAGCGAATCCCATCCTTATGCGGTCAAGCCGACAGCGACGATTGTTGCTGAAGCGGTTCGGGCAACGCCGGAGCTTATGGCTGCTGACTATGAGTTTGCGTGCAAAGCGGGGACCGCTGCTTTGCAGACGTGCCTAGGACTGGTCGCTGCTGACTACATCAAATATGGCATGGCGATAGGTGCTGACGCCGCGCAGGGAGCCCCCGGAGATGCTCTTGAATACACTGCAGCAGCAGGCGGCGCCGCTTACGTCGTTGGAAAGAACCACGTCGTTGCTGAAATTGAGGACACATATTCATTCACGACCGACACATTCGACTTTTGGAGACGCGAAGGCCAGCAATATCCGAAGCACGGAGGAAGATTCACGGGGGAGCCAGGCTATTTCAAGCACGTTTTGGCGGGAGCACGAGGATTGCTGAAAAAGACGCGTAGCACGCCACAGGATTTCGACTACGCGGTCTTTCATCAACCAAACGGCAAGTTCCCGCGCTCGGTTGCTTCCACGCTTGGTTTTACTCGAGACCAGCTGAAACAAGGTCTTGTGGTCGAGAGATTGGGTAACGCGTACTCCGGGTCGTCGCTTATTGGACTGGCGTCGGTGCTAGACGTTGCAGAACCTGGCAGCCGCATCTTTATGACCTCATTTGGGTCGGGCGCAGGTAGCGATTCGTTCACCCTTCAGGTGACAGAGGAGATCAGCAAGATCCAAGATCATGCTCCAACTGTTGCAGAACTGCTTGCAGCTCCGATTTATCTAGATTATGCACTTTATGCTAAACACAAGAATAAGATCCTGCTCTAAGCGGGACCAACCAATGCAACACGGCGATTTAAAATGAGAGAAGTAGCGATCGTTGGCGTAGGATGCACAAAATTCGGCGAAATGTGGGACAAAAGTTTCCGCGACCTGTTCATCGAAGCGGGCTTGATGGCTCTTGAGGATGCCGGCGTGAGCGGCGCACAGGTAGAGGCGCTCTACGGGGGTAACATGAGCTCAGGTATATTCATCGAGCAAGAGCACGTCGGAGCGCTTATCGCCGATTATTCCGGCCTCACTACCAATAACGTGCCAAGCACCCGGGTTGAAGCAGCTTGCGCCTCAGGTGGCCTCGCGCTGCGGAGCGGCGTTGTCGCGGTCGCTTCTGACTACCATGACGTCGTCATTTCAGCGGGTATAGAAAAGATGACTGACGTTGGCGCTGAAAAAGCCATGGACGCCCTCGCGTCCGCTGCTGACCGGGAATGGGAGGCTGCAGTCGGCGCTACGTTTCCAGGCCTCTATGCCATGATGGCCCGGGCACATATGCACGAACTTGGCACCACGCGCGAGCAACTCGCCCAGGTCGCTGTAAAAAACCACTACCACGGTTCAATGAATCCCAGAGCACAATTCAGGAACAGAATCACGATTGACTCGGTAATCAGTTCGCCACTCGTCGCAGATCCTCTACGGCTTTTTGACTGCAGTCCGCTAACGGATGGCGCGGCTGCCGTCGTATTAGTTCCTGCCGCTAGGGCGAAAGAATTCACAGACACGCCTATCTACGTCAAGGCGGCCACCCAGGCAAGCGATACCATCTCTTTGCACGATCGACGGAGCTTAACGAGCATCGACGCGACGATCGTTGCCGCGGATCGTGCTTTCAAGATGGCAAAGCTGCAAAGGTCAAAAATCGACGTGGCCGAAGTACATGACTGCTTTACGATTGCTGAAATAATGGCAATTGAAGACCTGGGATTCTTCGAAAAAGGGATGGGCGGCCCCGCAACGATTAACGGCGAGACGGCAATCGGTGGTAAGATACCAGTTAACACGAGCGGAGGGCTGAAGGCTTGTGGGCATCCCGTGGGCGCAACAGGAATCAAGCAAGCGGTAGAGATCGTCGAGCAACTCAGAGGCGATGCCGGAAAAAGGCAGGTTGAGGGAGCTGAAGTTGGTTTGACCCACAATGTTGGCGGCACGGGTGGCACCGTTGTCGTCCATATCCTAGCGAGGTGACTGGATGACCGCCCCACGTTTTTGGAGAGAAATTCCGAATAGGTATAACCTCATCGGCACAAAATGTGAGAACTGCAACACGTACTACTTCCCCCCGCGAGTCGTGTGCCCACCCTGCAGGCGCAAAGGAGTGATTCGCGAATACGAGTTCGAAGGCAGCGGGAAAATTGTGACGTATACCACCATATTCGCGGCTCCCGCGAGTTTCACCAAGATGACTCCTTACGTTCTCGCAATCGTGCAGCTCGATGAGGGGCCAAAGCTCACCGCGCAAATCGTTTGCGATCCGTCAGAAGTCAAGATTGGTGCGCGAGTTAAGTCGATATTTAGAAAGCTTGGAGAAGATGGGCCCGATGGCGTGATCTATTACGGCACGAAATTCACTCTGGCTTAAAGCGTTCGAGTATCCTCATCTCTGACTCGCAATGCCCCTTTTTTAAATGAATGTAGGTGTACCGCCGGCCGCAGCGAGAGCAATAATGTTCATTCACCGCCTCCGGGTGACTCAACGATGCTTCGCGAAAAGGGCAGTGCAACGTCAGTCGCGGAGTCGACTTAGCAGGTTATGCCTTTACCGGCCGAGCGTCGCATGCGCTCTCGCAAGGTGGCGAACAGCAAGCGCTGCCAAAAGAGAGAGTTCCCCCGCAAGCACGGCACAACAGGCAATCTCAGCGAACTTCTTGGCGTGGGCGCCCGGAGGCTTGCCCCCGCCTGCAACGTTCATTATTGACAAACACTCCTCCTGCGTCTTGACGGTCGTCCCCCCACCTACCGTGCCAACTGGCAAGGAGGGAATGCTAACTGATGCGTAGAGTTCGTCTCCGCGCAGGGAGAAACTTGTTATTGCCGTTGACGCCTCAACTACGTGGGCGGCATCCTGACCGGTTGCAATGAAGATCGCAGCGACGACATTCGCTGCGTGAGCGTTGAATCCTAGTGATCCCGCTTTAATAGATCCCAGCACGTTTTTTCGATAATGAACGTCCGCCATGCTTTCGGGCGTCGTTTTCAGCTCACGCTTGATAATGCTGCGAGGTATAGACGTTTCAGCGATCACGTTTTTGCCTCTGCCTTCAATTAAGTTGATAGCCGCGGGCTTCTTGTCTATACACATATTGCCCGAAAGGGCGACTAGCCGAATATTGAGCTCATCCACGATAACGTCGGCGAGTCTGTCAGTAGCAATCGTGACCATGTTCATGCCAAGGGCGTCTTTGGTGTCAAACGCGCACCGTAAGAAAACATTATCAGCCACGACGTAAGGGTCTACCCTGATGAGTTTCCCGTGCTTGGTGGTCTCGTTCGTCGCTTTTTGAAGCTTAGCAAAGTTAGCTGGTTTTTTAACCCACTCAACGACGCGCTGCGCTTCATCTATGTCAGCTACCGCAAAGACAGGAGCGCGAGTCATTTCGTCGTTGAAAATCCGTACGCAAGCACCCCCAGCCGCCGTAATCGCCTTACAGCCCCGGTTCACGGACGCAACCAGGGCCCCCTCTGTCGTGGCCAACGGCACATAAAACTCTCCGTTAGCATATTGGCCCGAGACTGCCAAAGGCCCAGCAATGCCGACGGGCACTTGCACGGCCCCGATCATATTTTCTATGTTACGTTTGGAAGCTGATTCAGCGTCTATAATGTACGCGCTTAGTCCATCTAAGTCTGCGCCTGTCAGCCTTTCGACCGCCTTGCGCCTGATTTCAACGGCCTCGGAGGCGGGAAGGTCAACTTGATGGAATCCTAACTTCCCCGCGGCTATTTTATCGACAAGCAGATCGGCATCCCTTATGCAGAAGCCCCCGGCAATTTACGCTCGTGTGGTGCGTCAGAGCGGATCACGGTCGCCGACAGCGATTAAGCCCAAAAGCTTGTTTTTTAGCCTCTGGCTGAGCCTAGCGGCGTCATACTCCGACTTAAATTATTTATACAGTAACCTAGTATATAAAGATGAATTTCGATGCCTCAGTGGCTAAGCCTGGTATAGCGCGTCCTTGGTACGTTTCCACGAGTAAGCACAGAAAGGACGAGGTCGCGGATTCGAATTCCGCCTGAGGCTTTTTGTATCCTGAACCTGCTAAAACCATGTTCATAGGCGTTGATCACGGCACCCAAGCTGTTCGTTTTGCCACTCTAGATAACAGAAAGCTTGAACTTCCGAGAGAGAACATTGTCGAATCTTCCGTCATCGACGATGTAGAGGAGGGTTTAAACCTCAAACTTGAGTTCGTCAAACTTATCGGTCTCACGTACTCCATGGGGGATGGCATCACGAATATCACTGACGTCAGGAAGGTCCGTAACAGGGGCCTCAAAGCTGCAGGAGGAGCCGGGCGTTATGTTGGGGGAGGTACAGCTGTCTATGATGCAATTTGTAAGTCAAATGCGCCTGCGATCGTATTGCCAGGAATCCACGATGAGTCAAACGTGGACTTTCGAATGAAGTTCTTTTCTCACGGTGCTTCACCAGAAAAAGTTGGATTGGCCTACTACGTCTTAAAGTATCACAACGACCAGGACTTCATTCTGTGCGATGTAAGTTCGAACACAGTATCTCTCGCCGTCGCTGAATCGCGTATTATCGGGGCAATTGATGCCGCAATATTTGCGCCTGGAGTAGTGCAAGGGCCATTGGATCTTCAAGCGATCAGGGACGTGGACAGTGGACTTATGACTGCGAACGAGGCTTTTTCTCACGGTGGGCTTTTAAAACGTCACCTTGATGAGCGCGACCTGATAGGGACGTTAGCATTGTTTGCGGCGATGGAGATCGGCGCACTGCAAGTCCTGCTACGCGACTATTCGACACGCGGCTCGATATTCTTGGCAGGCTCCGCTGCGCCCAATGTGAAGGATTTGTTGGACGAGCACCTTAGCACCTCCTCAATCGTTCTTGAACCCTGGAGCGCTGCAACGGGATGCGCCACGATCGCCAAAGACGTGTGGGAAGGCTCCACCGATATTATGGGTATCCCGGTAGACTTCTGACAGCACAGATTGTGCGCGGCCGCAAGGCTGGGGCGTGTCAATCGTAACCTCCAAAGCAGTGGACCTCCAACTGATGAGACAACCGTTTTAGGATTCGTCAAAAGAGCGTTTATGTCCAAGCATTGAGTTCGAAAGGATTAAGTCAGATAGAACGTCTAAAGATGAACAATGGAGGCCACCAAGTGAGAGAGGTACGCATACACGGCAGAGGCGGACAGGGCTCTGTTACCGCCGCCGAACTGCTCGCAGTCGCAGCTTTCGAGGATGGACAATTTAGTCAAGCATTCCCCTTTTTTGGCGTTGAGAGACGCGGTGCACCAGTCACAGCATTTGCACGCGTAAGTGATAAGAAAATTCGACTGAGAAGTCAAATCTACGAACCTGATTACGTTATCGTTCAAGACGCAACACTGATTTCAGCTGTTGATGTTACCGCTGGACTAAAGCCTAACGGTATCGTAATCGTTAACTCCGAAAAATCAGCTGAAGACGTTGGACTCGACGCAGGGATTGATGTAAGGACGATCGATGCTACAGGAATAGCCTTAGACATTATCGGCCGACCTATTGTTAACACTACTTTGCTAGGTGCATTTGCAGGCGCCACCGGTGAGATCAGTATCGACTCGATCAAGCAATCGGTTCTTGCTCGATTTCCTGGGAAAATCGGCGAAGTAAACGTGCAAGCTGCCGAAAAGGCCTACGAGCTTACGGCTTCCGCCAAAAGAAAGCCGCATAAAAAGACTAAATCTCGAAAGAAGAGCGCGGTTACAAAGCAATCGGAAAAAATCCAGATAGGGGCAATCGGAAAGCCCGGAACCTCAGAAGTCACACGAACTGGCGATTGGCGAGTTTTTTACCCTGAATTTGACATGGAGCAATGTACCCGCTGCGGCAAGTGTTTGGAGAGTTGTCCCGACGCTGCCATCCACGAGCGTGAGTTAAGCGGTCGCGAAGCCACAGAGGCCCTAAAGAGAGCAGAAGAACTTGAAAAAGCGGGCAAAATCAAGAAGGCTGCTGCTAAGAAGGCGCATATTCAGTATGAACTAGATCCGACATACTGCAAAGGGTGCGGGATATGCGCTAACGAGTGCCCGATTCAAGGTATCAAGATGAAGCTGGAGGAAAAGTAGCATGATAGACATAATGGAAGGGTCTCACGCGATTGCACTCGCAGTTAAAGCAGCGAGGCCAAACGTCGTGGCCGCTTATCCCATAACCCCTCAGACGCACATCGTTGAAGATATCTCCCAACTAATAGCCGACGGAGATCTCGAGGCGGAATACGTGAAAGTTGAGTCCGAGCATTCTGCGATGTCAGTGTGTATTGGAGCGAGCGCAACAGGGGCTCGAACGTATACTGCAACAACTTCACAAGGTCTAGCACTGATGCACGAAGTGCTGTTCAACGCGGCAGGGATGCGATTGCCAATCGTTATGACAGTCGCTAACAGAGCGCTCTCCGCACCCCTTAACATATGGAATGACCATCAAGATTCTATTGCTGAGCGCGATTCGGGCTGGATTCAAATCTACGTAGAAGATAACACTGAAGCAAGCGATCTCACGATACAAGCATACAAAATCGCAGAAGATAGGAGAATTCAAGTCCCTATCATGGTGTGTATGGACGGCTACACGCTCACACATACATACGAACCCATAGAACTCCTCGACCAAGATCTAGTCGATGATTTTTTGCCCCCTTATGCGCCAACAGACTACCTAAATGTTGACGATCCAAAGACCTTCGGCATGTTTGCTGATCCGAACTATTACACCGAGTTCCGCTACCAGAATCACCGAGCGCTAGAGGCAGCCAAAACGGTCATAGCAGAAGTGTCGAGAGAATTCGGTGAAGTTTTTGGGAGAGATCATGGTGGACTTATTGAAGAGTACCGCTGTGATGGAGCCGAATACGTGTTGATTGCGATGGGATCTGTAGTCGGCACTTTGAAGGACACCATTGACGATCTGCGAGACGCCGGTATTCCAGCAGGTGCTATTAAGCTACGTTCATACCGTCCTTTTCCGGGCGAGGATATTCGAAGCGCATTGACTGACGTAGAGGCCGTCGGCATTTTGGACAAAAACATCTCGCTCGGTTTTGGAGGGGCACTTTCTGCCGATGTGAAATCTACCCTCTATCGCACCAATAGTACTCCCGAGGTGTTCAGCTTCGTTGCGGGTCTTGGAGGGCGGGACATACCGAAAGGAATGTTCGTTAAGATGTTTGATTGGATGCGCGAAGACAAGAAGATATCAACGAGTGAGTTTATCGACTTACGAACAGAGATTCTGGAGTTCCAAGAGGGTTAAGTATGCAAGCAAAATACGATGAGCGATCAATAGACCTTTTAGCGTCCGGTCACAAAGCGTGCGCCGGATGTGGCCCGGCACTCACAATACAGGCGATTCTTAGAGCAACAGGTGCAAATGTGTTTGTTGCAAACGCAACCGGCTGTATGGAAATCATTTCGTCGCAATATCCGCAATCCGCTTGGAAAGTACCATGGATCCACTCCCTCTTTGAAAACGCAGCAGCAGTTGCCTCTGGAATTGAAGTTGCGCTCAAAGCACTCGGCAGGAGCGAAGAAGGTAAGGTGGTCGTAATTGCTGGTGACGGGGGAACCGTCGATATTGGCATGCAGGCTATTTCTGGGATGCTTGAAAGAGGTCACAACGTCTGCTATATTTGCTACGACAATGAAGCCTATATGAATACGGGAAACCAGCGAAGTGGCTCTACGCCGTTATATGCATCCACCACAACGAGTCCATTCGGCAAGAGATCGTTCGGAAATGATCGTCCGAAAAAGAACATGCCGGCTATTGCAGCAGCTCACGGGATTCCCTATGTAGCGACCAGTTCTGTCGGCTATCCGCGAGACTTGACAAAGAAAGTGCAAAAGGCTGTCTCTGTCAACGGCCCTGCGTATCTGCAGATTCACGCTCCCTGTAACATTGGATGGGGCTTCGACAGCGCGAAAACGATAGAAATCGCACGACTCGCAGTAGATACCGGACTTTGGATGATGTACGAAATCGTCAATGGAGAGCTCATCAACGTAACGAAGGTGCGCAACCAGCAACCCGTTGAAGACTATCTCAAGCTGCAGAAACGATTTGCTCACCTTTTCAAGATGCCTGGAGGCGACGCCCAGATCACAATCATACAAGAGCTTGCGAATAACAACCTAAAAAAATACGCAGTAGAGATTCAGAAAGAAGCCGGTGAAATTCATACATAGTAAGACACTTTAAAATAGCGTTTTACTCGGTTCTTAGACCGTTAACTAGCGATTTGAAGCTGAAGCGTTGATTAAGAGTGACACGTCTCATTCAAGATAGTTCAAGCTCAGAGATTATGGAATAAAGCGCATCAAAATTCGCATCTACTTCAATAGGTGGGCGACAGGCTTTCATAATGGCTTCTGGGTCTTTCAGAAGATGACCTGTCGTAACGCAAACAACAATCTCGTCGCGATCGATGGTACCTTGCGCAATGAGTTTCCGTAGTCCTGCGAGAGAAGCTGCGCTTGCCGGTTCAACGCCGATGCCTTCTTGCCGTGCCAAGTCTTTTTGCGCTTTGAGTATCTCTTGATCTGTTACAGATTCTGCGACGCCGTTAGATTGTCTGATCGCTCGCAAGGCTTTTGGAGCGTTGATGGGATTGCCAATTCTGATTGCCGTCGCAACGGTTTGGGGTTCAGCCACTGGTTCAATCTGAGCTAACCCACGGCGAAAAGCGTCAACAATCGGAGCAGAACGGCTTGCCTGTATCCCAGTCATCATCGGCATGTTGTCAATGATATCTAGTTCACGGAATTCTTTGAACCCTTTATAAATTGCGCTGATATTTCCAGCGTTGCCAACGGGCACGATTACTCTGTCCGGCACGCTCTCATTCTTATACGTGGCAAGCTGATCAATCGTTTCAAATGCAATCGTCTTTTGTCCCTCGAGCCTGTAAGGGTTTACTGAGTTTAACAAATAGAACCCTTTTTCTGAGCAGACTCTTTGAATGAGAAGGAGAGCATCATCGAAGTTGCCTTTAACCGCCAGCACAGTAGCACCGTGCATGAGTGCTTGGGCGACCTTTCCTAACGCTACATAGCCACTGGGTAAGAGGACGAGTGCCGCCATCCCGGCTTTTGCAGCGTAAATCGCCATAGATGCTGACGTGTTCCCGGTAGAAGCACACGCTACGGTTTTTATCCCGAGTTCGGCGGCCCTGGAGACACCCACGGTCATGCCCCTGTCTTTAAATGAACCCGTTGGATTCATCCCTTCGTGTTTAACGTACAGCTCCTTGACACCGCATTCTGCTTCAAGCCGGTTACACCTGTAGAGCGGCGTACCCCCTTCCATTAGCGAGATGGGGGCTCCTGTAATCGGAAGGAGTTCGCGATATTTCCATACGTGTGGCGGGATAGCTGTGCGGTCTTTTAAGCTGAAGTCAACTTCCGACAGATCGTACGTAATTTCAAGGAGGCCATCACAACTGCACGTATTTACGACAGTCGAGAGGTCGTGTTTCTTGCCGCACTCGATACATTCTAAATTCATTTCGTCAACCTGTTTGTCCTATCGCTTCAAGTTTCTCGCGCACGAGTTTCTTAGCCTCGTTCACGGCTTCGTTGATCTTATCTGCGTATGGGCCGCCTCCTTGCGCCCGGTCAGGCCGCCCTCCTCCACTACCACCAAGTAAGCTACACGCCTCTTTTACTATTATAGCTGCGTTCAAGCCTTTTTTCACTACTTCCGCGCCCACCCTAATAACGACGCTTGCTTCTCCCCCACGTACTCCTCCGAGGATAACCACAGCGTTGTCGTTTAGCAGCTCCTGTGAGGTATGCAGAAGCTCTTTCATGTCAGCATCAGTGCAGCAAAGGATCTTAATGAGGTGGTTACCGATTGGTTCCACAATCTGAACTGTGGGGGGCATAGCTTCCGCTACTGCAGTAGCTGTTGGCGGAAAGACTTTAACCTCAGTGAACCTTTTAAATGCAGCATCCAGCGATGAAAGCCTATTAGAGACCGTTTCTAGATCCCCTGCACTGAGAGCTTCCTGCGCTTCTTTTACCGATATATGCTCAGATACCAAAGACGTGAACTTTGCTCTACTCTCCTTTAGCTCTTCATTTTCCTTGCCTCTTTGCTTCCATTCCTGAAAAAAACGATCTGCTGTTAACGGGAGTTGTTCTGCTGGGACTCGAAGCACGTGAGAGGATTCGCTAAGGATCGTATCGCGCTGCTGGTCGTACATTACGGCAGCGATTCCAGCAGCAAATTCAAAGCGTTCAACTCCATCTTGTATTCGCTCCGTCTTGATGATTCGCAATGGGCCGACTTTTCCTGTGCTGGTCATATGGGTTCCGGCGCACGCTTGGACATCGTCGCCGACTTGCACAGTTCGAATAATCTCCCCCGGCGGCACTCCACCCTGGTAAAGAGCAAATCCGTATTTCTGTTCTGCTTTGTTGCGGTCCATCCACTGAGTCTCTACCGCTACGTCGGCCATAATCAATTCATTGGCTCTAAGCTCAATTTTTTTCCTTTCGTCATCAGTCACTTTCTTGTAGTGCGAAACGTCAAGACGCGAGCTTTGAACCCCCTTCTGTGCCCCTTCCTGCCAAATGTGGCCCCCCAATTCATCTCTAATGGACGCTAGAAGAACGTGTGTTGCGGTATGATGTCGGGCTAGAGATTGCCTTCTTTTTACTTCTATATCACCTGTGACGTGGTCGCCAACCGAAAAAGGTGCGACGTCTTCAACTTCGTGTATAATCGCGTGCCCCTGAAGTCGCGCTAGACGCACGCGAATTATCTCTCCTGATTGTGCTGTAATATAGCCCGTGTCCTCTGGCTGTCCGCCGCCACCTGGGTAGAACAACGTTTTATCCAGAATTATGCCGTCTCCCAGTAACCCAACTACCTGTGCTTCGAACTTCACCTGTTCAGGTTCATCGTAGAACAATCGATGGGTCACAGGCAAGCTTTGAACAGCTTCGGAGGTTAATTCTTCGACTTCTTCAACCCGTTCGTGTGTCGCTGCGACTAGCGAATAAAAATCGTCCGGCAGTTCAACGCGCGCACCAATTTCCGTAGCAACATCTTTAACAATTTCTGGAGGCACACCATAAGAGTCGTACATCTTAATGACTTCAGCAGTTGGAAAACTCTGCCCTCGATAACGCTGCGCCAGGCTTGACACACGTCTCTTACCCTTGTCTATGGTGCTGCTATACTTCTCAGTTTCATTGCGTATTATGTCAACCACCGTGTCCGCACGCTCTGCATATTGAGGGAAAACGTTAAAGCCCTCTATCTGTTTCGTGATGATCTTTTCTAACGGGATAGCAGAACTCAAACTCTGCAAAGAGCGGAGTACCTTTCTTATAACTAGACGAGCGAGATATCCAGCTTTCACGTTAGAAGGGACTATCCCATCACCTAACATGAAAACAAGACACCTCGAGTGATCGGCAATTGTGTATAAAGTCTCAATAGGCTCCACAATTCTTACCAGCTCGTCAACATCGATGCCTATACTCCTAGCAACTCTTTTCCGAAGATCTAGCAAGTTGGAAGCGTTCAAGTCAACCATGCCAGCAAATCGCGCATTTTGGGCTAAAATATGTGAATAATAGGGATCTTCAAGCGAGTGCTCAAGGCCGGTACATTCGATCAGATAGTTTACGATGTCTGGCATAACAGCGTCGTATATCGTAGGCATGCCGTTACCTGCCCATACCATACGTTCTAAACCATAACCTGTATCAACGATCGAATTTTTCATTTGCATATAGCACTCACCTTTGATCGTTGTCCCGGTTTTTGACCGCTCCATGTCCATAAAAACGAGCGTAGCAAGCTCTAAACCACCAACAAGCACCTCCAAAGAGATTCCAGCATTACCACCGCCTGCCCAAGGGGTCTCTTTATAAGTAACGGAAGCGGGTTCTGCTCCAAGCTCGTGCAGCAGACTATCGCAATACTGCACGGTTTCATTTTTCCAATAAATGTGATTATCGAGATCGTTAAACGCGTGATGGGCCATCATTTCAAAGTTAGTTAGGTGCCTACCACTTTTGCCGACCGTATCAATATCCTTTAGCCGAATGCAAGGCTGTGATATCGTGAGTGGGTTAGCAGGTGGGGGAACCTTTCCTGAGGTTACGAGCGGCTGAAAATCGTAAATAGAAGCGTTTACTAACAGCACATCTTCCCTCCACCGAGCAATTACGGGGTACGGAGAGACGCGCACATGCCCCCGGCGCTCAAAAAACGATAGATAGACTTCCCTAAGCTCATCAGGCTCATGCTTTTTCAAAACGGGAGCTCCAATAAACGTATATGGCGCGCACGGTGCGTCACCACACGTATCTTGCTCTTCTCGCGCCCAAAAGCGACTGCCGCAGCTGCTGCATGATCTTGGTTCGAAGTTGTTGTTCAAATATTCAAGAACGCCAAGGCTTAACTGCTTGTTTACCATTTAGCACCGTCACGTGACAATATCAGCTTAAAAAGGCTGGATTGCCCTTTTTTAAGTAACTGGGTAGAAAGTATTAAAACGTTGCGCAGCTTAGTAAGAGCATATGAGTGAAGAGAGAGCCACCGAAGACGCTCAAGACGTCATAAAGAGGCTTAAGAAGCTTGTCGAGGCGGAATGTGGCCCCATCTTCATTTCTAAAATGCAGATTAGGGACCTCGCAGATTTATATAAGACGTATAAAAAGGAGTACGGACCAGGTTTTGCAGCTGAAGAGATACAAAACAGGATTAAATCACAGTTGCGGTAGACGGCTACATAAGGTTTATCTGTTCAGATGTTTATAACCTCGACCAAGAGAGTGATTTGAGTGGACATTGAAAAACTGCATCGCGGCACTGAATTGCTGAAAAGGGGTTTCGCCAAAATGCAGAAAGGCGGGGTCATAATGGATGTGACCACGGCAGAGCAAGCAATCATCGCTGAGAAGGCCGGAGCTGTTGCGGTAATGGCGCTCCACGCTGTGCCCGCAGATATTCGCAAGGCTGGCGGCGTCGCACGAATGGCCGACCCCTTAATAATCTCTCAGATTATCGATGCAGTTTCTATACCTGTCATGGCTAAGACACGGATTGGCCATTTCGTTGAAGCTGAAATCTTAGAAGCGCTTGGCGTCGATATGATTGATGAGTCCGAAGTCTTGACTCCTGCAGATGCGCAATTTCACATTGAGAAGCTGCACTTTACTACTCCGTTTATATGCGGAGCGCGGGACCTTGGAGAGGCCCTAAGGCGGATTAACGAAGGCGCTGCGATGATACGCACGAAAGGCGAAGCAGGAACTGGCGACGTATCAGAGGCGGTGAGACACATGCGGGCAATTATGAGTAAGATCAGAGAGCTCAAAGGCAAATCCGAGCAAGAAATCAACCGCGTCGCCCGTGAAATCGAAGCACCCACTGACTTAACAGCCGAAACAGCTGAAATGCAGAGATTGCCCGTAGTCAACTTCGCTGCCGGCGGTATCGCTACGCCAGCCGATGCGGCACTTATGATGCGCATGGGCGCGGATGGAGTTTTCGTTGGTTCAGGCATCTTTAAGTCAGAACAGCCTGAAGTGATGGCTAAGGCTATCGTTGAAGCTGTCAATAACTTCGACGATCCTAAAGCACTAGCGGAAATCTCCAAAGGTCTAGGACTACCTATGAAAGGGTTGTCTGTAGGTCAGATACCGAAGGAAGAAATCCTGCAGACTCGTGGATGGTAAGGAGCACCACAGAGACCTATCCGACTGGCACGTAGACTACCGCCGCAACTAGGCGCATTCTTTTTAGAGTGGGGAAATTAGTGGTTTTGCTCCTTGACCCTCAATGCAATGAACGCTGCATATGCAAGATCTACTTATAAGAAATGCTCTCGGCTTGCTAACATAAATGCGCTGCAAAGCGGGAGTCGCTATTACAAAAAGCCTTTGTAATCGCGTGTGACAATATTCGCGCCATTCATTGCCGTACCAAGGACTAATGGACGTTGACGTTGACGACGCTGCTCGTTGAGGTCCGGTAGGAGCTGTCGCCGGGGAAGGTGGCGTAGTAGGGGCGTTGGGCGGCTGACGCAAACTTTTGAGTGAGGGTGATCTTGCCATTGCTGTCGGTGTTGATTGTCACGTCATTGTAGCGGACGCCGTTGAGGTAGTGGTAGATGGTGACGGATTTAGAGGAGAGGGGCGTTGTGCCGCTCTTGAGGGTGGCGGTGAAGGTGACGGATTGGCCGACGGCGGGGGCCGTGGTGGACGGAGAGAGGGTGGTGGTGGTTTGCGCACCGCTGCCGACGTTGATGTTGACGACGCTGCTCGTTGAGGTCTTATAGGAGCTGTCGCCGGGGAAGGTGGCGTAGTAGGGGCGCTGGGCGGCTGAGCTAAAGCTTTGCGTGAGGGTGATCTGGCCGTTGGCGTTGGTGGTCTTGGTGGTGTCGGTGTAGCGGACGCCGTTGAGGTAGTGGTAGATGGTGACGCTCTTAGACGAGAGGGGCGTTGTGCCGCTCTTGAGGGTGGCGGTGAAGGTGACGGATTGGCCGACGGCGGGGGTGGTGGTGGACGGTGAGAGGGTGGTGGTGGTTTGCGCACCGCTGCCGACGTTGATGTTGACGACGCTGCTCGTTGAGGTCTTATAGGAGCTGCCGCCGGGGAAGGTGGCGTAGTAGGGGCGTTGGGCGGCGGAACCGAAGCTCTGGGTGAGGGTGATCTGGCCGTTGGCGTTGGTGGTCTTGGTGGTGTCGGTGTAGCGGACGCCGTTGAGGTAGTGGTAGATGGTGACGGATTTAGAGGAGAGGGGCGTTGTGCCGCTCTTGAGGGTGGCGGTGAAGGTGACGGATTGGCCGACGGCGGGGGTGGTGGTGGACGGTGAGAGGGTGATCTGCGTCGATCCGACGTTGACGTTGACGACGCTGCTCGTTGAGGTCCGGTAGGAGCTGTCGCCGGGGAAGGTGGCGTAGTAGGGGCGTTGGGCGGCTGACGCAAACTTTTGAGTGAGGGTGATCTTGCCATTGCTGTCGGTGTTGATTGTCACGTCATTGTAGCGGACGCCGTTGAGGTAGTGGTAGATGGTGACGGATTTAGAGGAGAGGGGCGTTGTGCCGCTCTTGAGGGTGGCGGTGAAGGTGACGGATTGGCCGACGGCGGGGGTGGTGGTGGACGAGGAGAGGGAGAGTTGGGTGGGCTGAATACTTGATTTCAGTATTACACCGTCGTTAGGGTTTATAGTAATTTGAGACGCCGGTTTGCCGCTTGAATCTACGTAACCAGGCATGCTTACGGTGACTGCTTGTGAAGTTGGATTGACGATCACTTTGGCCGCGGTATAATCTCGGGCCCACACGCCGGGAAAGCCCTGTATCTGGTACGCTTGTCCCGTGGGATCACCACGGTAAGTTCCATATTCGGCGAACCACTGTGTGGACGTCGGAGCGTAGAAAAAGTACCCATCCGAAAGTAGCGCTGATGCAAAGTAAAAATGCCTCGCAGCGACGCTGGAGTTCGCATAAAACATAGTGAACTTGTTCTGAGCGCTTGCGTACTGAGGCATGTCTATTGCACTCAGTTTCCAACCTTTGTACGAGATGAATCCTTCGTCCATCCACCCATCAGTTCTGTCGAGGAAATCTCGATTAGTGGGGACGACTACCGGCGATTGCCCGTTGTAGAAGTTCAGCTTACCAGCAAAGCGCACTTGGTCAAGGTATGCGTTAAGCGCAGTATGCCAATTGCCGGCAGGTGCTGTGGTTGCCCCGTACCCGTAACACAACGATGGATCATCGCACACGCAGTCAATATATAACCCGTCAAACCCCTTCACCAAGGCGTCTTTTGAAAGATTTACGATTTCGGCTTGCCACCCGGTCGTCAGATCCATGACCTGTTCGGTCCCGTCGTATACCACGATGGGATTCGTCCTGTTTTGACGATCGGCTGCGCTAGGGTACAAAAACCATTCCGGATGATGCTGCACGACGTTTTGATATTCACTGCTTGACTTGTAGCAGAACATCGGGTTGATGTAAGCAAAGACCTTGGTATTCGGGTTCTTTTGCTTTATGAGGGCGATGTTGCTCGCTTCATCGGTATAATGCAAGGATACGGCGCTGAATTTCGCCAGTTGTGTTGCAACGGCGTCCTTTGTGGTCTGCACGGACTTTCCGCTGTCATCGGTATATTGTCCGGTATAGAACAACCAAGGATTGTTATGTGCCACGAACGTATGTGGATAGCCCTGCGTTCCCGCATTCAGTGCAGCCCCTACCAAGTTAGGCGCGACAGCGCCAGACGCCTCTTGGCTTAGCGGCACATCGAGCTCCTTGGTCGCTTTGCCTTGAGTGGCAACCACCTTAACTTTAATGTCACCACGTTCCGCAGCTTGCGTAGAACCTGGACCTACCTCAAGTTGCACTCTAGTCGAAAAGGATCCGCTCGGACTCACAGGAACGGAACTTTCAGTAGCTGCTCCAAATATTGTCTTCGTAACGGAAATCTTCGTGTCGGGCGTGGTTGTGCCAGAAATGTGAATATTGTCTATCACCACTTCGGATGAAAAAGTACCGGTTCGATCGACGGGGGATAGATCGTGCGTCACCGGGTTCAGAATAAGTGAAGGCTCTGACGCAGCGCATAGCGGAAATAGGAGTGACGCTAAAAAAAATGAGATGAGAAGAGTCGACGCTATTCTACGCCACCGGACATCTCCTGTCAAAAAACATCATTCCTGCATTCGCGCGCATCGAGCAGCTTGATAGGCGCTTAAAATGATTTCGCACAGTTATAAATAGCTTGTGAAAATGTGCGGAGAGCCCTAAAAGAAGTTGAGACTGTGACGAAAAAAGAATTACCCCGTAGCTTGAATTCGTGCTACAGCGAGTTTATAAAATCATAAACTTGCTTTCTTACTTCAGCTAGCAGATCCAAATAATCTCTTATTGAAACGGTGAGCGGTATCAGTTCCCCAAGGGATGCGGTGCTAGGCCACTGTGCCGGTGCAGGTGTGTTTAGCACGACGTAGTCCTGGTTTTGAATATTCGCCGCCTCTAATATCTTCTCAAGCGCATATACTGAGCGGTTCTCAAATACAGGGATCGCATATTCTTCAATCGTCGGGAACGTTTCGCCTTCGTGTGTGTAGTTCAGGTACATCGTTGCATTGACTAACCGATATGGAGGAAACGCATCCTCGCTGCTTACATCGAGATAGACGGCGTCATCCCATTCGACCGAGCCAAAAAGCTCACGCTGTATCCACTTGAGATCAGTTCTTCGATTCAATGATCTTGCGACGTCGATGCATTTTAGCAGTATGACGCTCAGAGTCTCGTTGGAATTGAGATCGTCTTTAACTTCGTTAATCTTCGTCGCCAGACTCTGTTCATCAATGACAGACTCATTTGGTGTAATCGCCTCACTGTAACTTAAGGCACTAAGCTCTGTGTGAATCTCAGCCGCCTGACTAGAACTCGCCGTAACTGCTGCTACGTTGACGTTACCCTTTGTTATCGTGGTAGTCTTCTGAGGTAGTCGCGGAGCTATAACGTCTATCGGTTCCTCTGAGCCGGGCGCGAGGTCAGACGTCGGCGAATATGCGAGGTCTTGGTGCGTTTCATCTGAAAGCGGTATTGTCGTCGTCGTTTCTGGGTATGCTTCCGGGACAGCTATTTCTTCAAAGCTTTCTGTATCAGAGGCTTCCTGATGGACGGACGTGCCGGCTTCTCGTGCCGTCGAACTCCGGCTGCGGGCTCTTATGACTAACGCTACAGCTATAATGATTATCAAAACAGCCAACCCAATTGCTATAATGACGCCCGTACTCTGAGAGATTTGCAGGTTACCGGGCAGTTGGGGAGAAATTTGTAAGATTGGCACTAGATCACCTCAGAAACTACTTATGAGTATAGATGGATGCTCATAGATAAATCCTCTGGTGCGTTGCGTAACGCTGCCGTGCGCAGCTCGTCTGGTGAAGAATGCTTGGCCTATTCAAGCTTGTGCAACCGACTGATTACCAGGTGTAACTGATGTCTTTAATGACTCAATGGTGAAAACATATAAGGGATTTTTTCTGCGGGACGGTCGATGTAGACGTTGATCAGCTACACCAACCACGCCGAAATACTTGTGAAATGCCGCTTAGTTGGGACCCTGATCTTCGCGTTTGACTCTCTCACACTGTTGGCTAAGCCTTAGTCTTCACGTTGTAGTAAGCAGCGGAGCAAAGCCCTATTCCCTTCGTGACATGGTCGATCTGCAAGAGCTTGAGGCTTCAAGTCGCTCATCTCTTCGCTTTCAGGTTATGAAGCTCTTGGCAGATACGCCAGTTTGGCGAGCAGATCAATGAAAGAACCAGTGTTGCGATATGGAAACGTTTTTAGACTAGAAGAGCCTAATCGGAGGGGTGGCCTTTCTAATGGTCTTTCTACTGAATTGGGAGGTGCTTGATGGCATTTAAGGATTCGCTCATATCAGCGTTGCTGGTTGTCGCAGTTATTATTATACTGATCCTCTTTTTGCTCCTTGGCTGGTGGATTGGCAGTCTGATACTCCCTATGCTTGTATTTAGCGGCTGGCTCCACATCTTTGACATCATCATCAAAACTGTGGTCGGCTTGCTCATAATAGGGGTCGTAATCGTAATTGTCGGCTATATCGCTTTGAAGCTCATATAGCCGAAGCGGTGCTTCAAAGCTTTTTTTTATTTGTAAGCTGCAAGCGGCGCTGCGTCAGCTCAAAGATGAAGCAACGTAACTTGGAGTCAACTCTGTTTCTGTCGCAATGCGCGTTCCCACCCCATCTTCAAAATGTTAACGTCAATCTTGAACGGCAGGCCTTGCAATGCCTGGATGCGCTCTGGTGATATGGGCACGGGCAGGTTCGGCGGGACCGCCTTAATTTTTGATACGGCAAATACGGATCCCCATACGTCCATCATTTCTGAGCTTTCTATGAATGCTCCTTTAGCGACCCCTTCTTTGTATGTCTCATCGCCGACGAACATGTTCAAGTCAAACGGTTCGTACAACTGCATGTCAGCGGCATAGTTTTGAAAAAGGTCCCACATTAGTTTCTCGACCTTGCGTTCCGGGTCGCGCACGTTCAAACCGATAACCTTCCGGGCTTCACGCCTATTAATAAAATGCGTGTGCGTGTACAGTTTCTCGGTCATTATTTCGACTATCTGGGTGACTTTAGCCTCGTTTTTTTCACCCCTCATATGGCTCTTAAGCAGATTGGTAGCCAACATTCGGATACGCGTGTGTTGCCGATAGACGTTTCCGAGCGCGAGTGGATGTACTTGCTTCGAGAGCTCATTAAAGACCTCAATTATGTGATCTTGCTCGCTAATCTTCGCCGCTTCCCGAGCGAGAGTGATATACGCAGTGACGTCTTCGACGCTAATTCCCAGAGGAATTGCTGGATTCAACGGATCTCGAGGATTGAATTGATTCGCAGTAGTGGGGTCGACCGAACTAAGCGTTCCACCCGTCCCCATCAGTATTTCGTCTGCCCCAAGGCAAATAAGAGTTCCCGCGCTGTGGCAGTGGTAGGGCACAAGCGCCGAGAATTTGGTCGCAAACTCTCGAATAAAGTTGACCATTGGCCACGGCACATCAGCGTCCCCGCCGCGAGTGTAAATGAACAGGTCCAAATGATCCATCTCCCCCAAACGATCTAAATGATCATAAACGAAACGCAAGTGATCTTGTGAGACTTGGCTGATCATGCCGGGGATATTGGCATTCGTAGGGCGATCCCCTGTAACGTAGCAAATAACCTCGCTCCCGCGCAAATCTTGCAGTTCCTGAATAATGTCGAGTCGCTGCTTTGTTAGCTCCGAAGCCTCCGTGAGATAGCTCATGTTTTCCCCTATCGGGACTGTCGTATATAAACCTGTCATCCCTAGTTTCGAGCCACTATCGCTGTCGGAATGCCCAGCGGCGACAGCACCGGGATATATGCACAAAAAAGCGAATTCCGTACAGTCGAAAAGAACCACAGAGCATTGCAAGCATCGGCGGCCATACGCCAGAGAGCTCAAATAACAACGTCATATAGCGGCTCTGACTATCGGCAGTTTAAAAGCTCAATCCCACGTCGTAGCACGACAGACAGAACTTGGCCCCGATCGTTCCTGCAAAAGCAAGCGCGATCGAACACGGGCCGCACGTAGCTTTAATTATGCCAGAACCTGCGTGTCAGCGTGTAATGTCTCTCGTGCCTCAAGATATCGCGGTAGAAGCCTTCCTCATCTACGCGCGCCTTTCTAATGACTCTGGAAGCAGCTTCAGGACCAAGCCCGCGCGAAGCTAAAGCTATAACGCCTTTTTTCCCGTGCGAAAGGACTAGATTGGCATTTCTGTAAACGCGCTTTGTCCGTGCTTTATCTTCCGCTGTCTTTACATTCTCGGGCTTTGTGACGATGACGACCTCTTCGTCTTCCCAAGGCTTAAGGGCTGCAATCAGTTTTGAGCTGCAGATCGGACATTGCGGCTGCTCAGGAACGCTTGCCACGTTTCGTTTCGACTTCCATTTCTTGCACGTGAGACAAAAAAGAATGACACGATCATTCATTATTCTGTTTTTGAGCGCCGCGAGAATTGATCGATCTGCGTTGTCAGTCACGAGCAGCTCCCGTGTGCCGTAATGCCGTTGTCTGCTTAGAGGGCTTAGTTTCGACGTGACAATCGTTATGTCACCGTCTTGCACTCGCCTGAGCAGGTCACTAGTGCGCTCAAGGTCGAGCTTGTCGTTCACGATCTCGCGTATCGCTTCCTCGTATACGGGGGTGTCTTTCAACAGTTCCGTGAGCCTGTTGATATTTAGATACTTAAATTCGACATCCCGCTCAATTACGCCAAACTTGCGGGAAACGTGTGCCAGCTTCCATTTCAACAGCATGCTATTTTTTAAAGTAATTTCAATCAACGGCTGCACAAACTCTGGCCTCATTTGTCGCAGCAGATCGGCAACTAGCTCCGCACTCAGAACGTTAGGGAGCTCAAGTTGTATCCAATATGGATTGACCTCCATAGCGACGCTGGCCCCTAAACGTGCAGCAAGCAACGAGGCGATAACGCGGCCTAGCGTCTCGTTAATCTTGTGGCCAAAGCACGCGTGTATCAGCGCTGTTTTCCCGTCAACTTCAACAACAAGCCTCTTATCGGTTGGAATGGCGAATTCTTTTTGTAGAGCGATGAGATCGACAACACGTCGCACTGTGTGCGGATCCGTGTGATAATCCTGTAGAAGACTATGACTTGCGGTCACGATGGGCGCGTGAGCTATCTGCTCCCTCAGCTTCCCCACGTCAGCAGCGACCTCGTAAGGCACTGGTATCTGCTCGCCTACCCAGCTTGGGATTTCACCTGTAGAGCCGTCTATGGGTTCCACCTTCACCCGTTCGTCGTCAATCTCCAGAATCCGCCACATCTCTCCCTTCGTGACGAACACGGCTCCAGGCTCGGCAAAAGCAATCACAAATGACTCGTCAAGAGTCCCTATCCATTTCCCATTAATCGTATCGTAGATACTATAGGTTTTTTCGTCAGGAATCATCGATAGGTTCTCATAGCAATACCGGCGCGTTTTTCCCATCTTTTTTATGAGCGGCTCTTTGTCTTGACGTTCAACTTTCAATAACCGTTGTTGCTGCAGAAGCTTCACAATCTGAACAAACTTGTCAAGCGCTAAATTTCGATATGGGTAAGCCTTTCTGACAATTCTCAACGCCCTGCTAGCGGGTATCGCCCCGTTCAAGGTCATGAAACATAACTGGTTTGCAAGAACGTCCAACGCTTGGTAATCAACAAAAAGAGGTTCAATGGCGTTTTCTCTCGCTCGACGCGTTATCACCCACGACTCCATGATATCGTCAGCGTGAGTGGCGATGACGGTGCCCTCCGCTACTTCTCCGATCCGATGTCCCGCGCGTCCTACTCGCTGTAGCAGTCTCGTCACCTCGCGTGGCGAATTGTACTGAACAACGTGTTCAACGTCCCCTATGTCGATCCCAAGCTCCATGGAAGAGGTGCAGATCAAGCCTCTTTTGACACCGGCTTTAAACTCATTCTCTGCCTCGATGCGAGCCTCCTTCGATAGTGACCCATGATGCACGCCGACGTCGGTGCCGCGAAAAAGAGACCCGAGCGCTTCAGCTGCTTGTCGTGTGTTGACAAAGATGAGCGTGGATTTGTGCTCGTCCACGATGTCGCGCACAACGCGAGCGTGGCTTACCAATTCTGGCGCAATCATTCTTGATCTAGCGGCGGCGTCATCCGCGCTGGTGATGTCCGGCTGAGTGACTGAGAAATCTGACATTCTCGAAGCAGAAACCTCGAGAACAGAGACAGCTCTTCCGGTCCCGACAAGGAAGTTTCCCATCTCCTGCGGGCTGCCAACGGTAGCAGACAGGCCTATCCTCTGAAACTCACCGACTAAGTCTGCCAAGCGCTCGAGGCCTATAACCAGCTGCGCCCCGCGTTTTGAGCTCGCAAGGTCGTGGATTTCATCAATGATGACAAACTTGACGAACTGTAAATTCTCTCGCAGCCGTCGTCCCGTGAGAATGGCTTGGAGACTTTCAGGCGTCGTTATGAGCAGGTCAGGAGGGTGGAGAGCCTGTCGCCGCCTCTCGGACTTAGTCGTATCGCCGTGTCGAACGCCGATCGAGAGCCCTAACTTGTTGCTCCACCATTCAAGCCTCGCCAGCATATCCCGGTTCAGCGCTCGAAGCGGGGTTATGTAGAGAACACTTATTCCGTTTCGCTGCTGGACTTCTAGAAGCTTGCTAAACACTGGGAGCATCGCTGCTTCTGTCTTGCCTGTTCCCGTGGGAGCTATAAGAAGGAGGTTTTTGCCCCCTAGGACGCTTGGAATCGCCAAGCGTTGCGCTTCTGTAAGCGGACCAAATCGGCTGATAAATACATCTTTCACGCTAGGATGGAGTGAAGCTGCTACAAGTTCTTCGAGGCTGCCGCTAGCTACCATGGGACGACGTTCAACATCAAGCGTTCCGCTTAAAACTAACCTTCAAAAACTAAATGATGAAGAAGCGCGCTTTTTCTGCTTGATTAATACTTGTTCTAAAACGACTTAAAGATACGTGCCTAAGCTACTCCGATTTGCACGGATCATCTCTCCTTGTAGCTGCGTCTTTAACGCAATTAGGAGAGTTGTATAGTGACGGACCATGAAGTCGACAGGATCGGAGCAGTCTTGCAAAAAAACAAAAAAAGAGTAACGCCCCAAATTGCCTGGTAGGCAAGTTGGGGTTGGTCTACGGATAAACCGTTCTCGTTACTAACAGCGTCCCGCGAACGACGGGATAATGTCCGTTCCGCAAATCTTTATGGCTTCTTCAACGTCCGGACCAGTTGGGCTGCCAACTACAACCTGCGTCACTCCTGTGTCGAGCAACTCGTCGATCTTCTTGTTGCAGGTATCTGCGTCGCCTGCTATCACGAAGGCATCGATCATGTTGTCATCAACGAGTGCGCCGACATCACCCCATTTACCTGCGCCGATTGCATCAGCGATGGCTTTAGCCGTACCGAGTGGGATACCGTGTCGCTCGAGCACAGGCGGCGGTGAGCCCATAGTAATGAACCCAGCAACGATCTTAGCTGATTTACGTGCCTTCGCCAAATCGGGCCCGACAGAAAACGCCGTGTATGCGCCTACGTCGAAGTCGGCCATCGACCTTCCACTCTTTCCAACTCCTTCTTCGATGTTTGGCATCGCCGCTTTGTAGTCTCTCGGATTGGACGCATTGATAAGCACTCCATCAGCTACTTCACCAGCAGTTTTAAGCGCGCCAGGACCTTGTGCACCCATATAGAAGGGTACCTTGTCCTTTTGCGGTCCGGTAAAGTCAAGCTTTGCACCGGTGACTTTTATCGTTTCGCCTTCAAAATTAACCCTTTCGCCGGCCAACAGCTTGTAAACGACTTGTTTGGCCTCTTTAATTGCACTCATGGGTTTCTTGATGTCCCAGTTCCCATTCCAGATTGCTGGCGCCGGGAACCCGAATCCCATGCGGTCAAACGTCGCCTTGTCTCCAGGACCCATGCCTAGATTTACACGCCCGCCCGACAATTCGTCAATCGTGGCTATCGCGTTCGCAGTCAACAAGGGGTTTCTCGTGAAGGGATTTGTGATGCCGGTACCGGGTCGTATCGTCGACGTCTTCAGTGATATGAGCGTGAGCATTGGATAGACATTTCGGTTATTATAGTGGTCAGTAATCCACGCGTACTTAAAACCGTTATCTTCCGCCAGCTTCACCCTGTCAGCGCACTGATTCGGCGGCATATTCGGGACAAACTCTATGCCAAATTTTATTTCCTTAGCCATTTTTTCACCAACATTAACTCAGTAGTTTATGTACCCTCGAATACGTCCAAAAAAGAAGTACGAGAGGTTATCTGCAAATTCGTTTTCCTCAATATTAATATATCGGTCCTTAAAACGCCGTGTTTTTCGCAAAAAAAATAAGAATTTTGGGTTCACAAGGGGAGAGCCAAAGTAACCCCTTTAAGAGGGGGTTAGTTATAGCAATTGTTTTCACGGTAAACGACGAAGAACGATGCGATGCTCTCGTCGCTCAACGTGTGAAAGCAGAAATAATAGTGATTGCCCACCTCAGGAAAAAAGGCAGAACACGCTAAGAGAAGAGGAGTCAAATCCGCTTGAATCTTTTCTTTATTGCGTGAATTTCAAATGAATTTCAAAGAAAAGAACGTCGAGAAGCTACAAGAACTGAACGAGTGTTCTGTGGAATCCGAAAGCCACTAAAGTACAGAAGCTCCGAAAAGCAGGATAAGATACGTTCCCGCAAAGATCGCAATAAGTCCGAGCACCTTCAAGACGACATCCATCTTCGTGAGTTCCTCCCTGAGCACCCGAGGAAATCGATAGGATAGAATAGTCGCGAATAGTAACACGAAGAGCGGCTGTGTCGCACCGACAGAGCTTATCAGCGTGATAGGGCCGTGCGCAATCGCGTAATTGATGGCGAACACAGAGACGTATGCTACTGCCTGCTCAGCGACGAGTATGACGCCAATTTGTTTGCTTGTTATCTTATATGTTGTGATAAGTGAACTCCTAAAGGGCCTAAATGGGATAAACTGAAAGAAGGTTATGAACCCTGCGATTTGCACCCAAATAAAGATGGTATAAAAGTCCTGCATCGAAAACAAGTATTTCAAAGCGACGCTGTACAGCGCCAATAAGAACGACGCGAGGATCATCAGATAAAAAGCTAGTGAGATGCGAATTCCCTTGGTTAGTCTAATCGCGAACAGCGTCCCTCCAAGAACTAACAACCCGTATGCGACGTAATCCTGTGGTTTAAGTGCTTCGTGCAGAACAAGGCTAGAGAGGATCAACACGAATACGGGAGTTAGCTGAAGAAGGGGGATAACTCTCGACACCTCTTCAACCGTGAGTGCCTTGAAATAAGGCAAGGTGTAGTAGATGCGGACGAAGCCGACAAGAATTGTAAGCGCGAGTATTCCTAGCGGTAGCGGTGTTAAATGAAAGAAGGCAAGTGTTACTAGCGGCATGAGGCTTGTGGCACTTATCACTAGCACATAGACTAGCGGTGGTATTCTATAGTCGGAAATCAGGATCTTGTCAATGATGTTTACGCCAGAAATTAGTACTGACGACAGCAATGCAAAATAGAACCACTCTACTGCCATAGGGGGGTGCCTGTAGCCTCGTGTTAGCTTTTAAGCTACTTACGGTTTACGCGTTTCTTCCGCTCGAACGTCTTGCGAAGAATTGTTGAGAAGCTTATTAGCGAAAAAAAAGCCCAAAGGACGAGCTCGCGAGATCAATGCTTGTGCCTTTTTCGTTGTGATGATGCCCTTCGTGACTTGTCGCTTTCTGGAGCGAACTTTCTTAATTGTTCCACCGTCCCGAGAAATGTGCCATCTAAGAGGTACGCTTGCGCTTTTTCGAGCAATATAGCTCGGTTTGTAAAAAGTGGCCCCAGCAGCGTCTCATATGTGGCTTCGTTGAAAGCGATTCCCCCGACGAGCTCATTGAAAGCGGGCATGATGATGATGCGCGGGTTGTCATAGCGACTGAGTTCAGAACATCGTTTTCGAAATACCGCCTCAACAAAGCAGGCCCTGATCCAAACGGGCTTCGAACTTACGTAACCCAGCGGGTCAGCCAAGCGAATGATTGGATGGTTGTGCCCCATGACCACGTAACTACATCTCAACAACTCTGTCGAAGGCCACGTGTGACCGTGCACGAGCCCCACGCCGTTGATGCTGTAGCCTTTTGATGGATGGATTTCGATTCCAAAGCGCGTATCGCGAGGAATCAAATACTCGAGACCAGCATCGTGATTGCCTGGGAGGATGTCCACAGGTGCACATTCGGCTACCGATCGCAGAAAATGGGGGATGTCGTGTCGCTCAAGCGGTGATATTTTGGAGATTGAATGCTTCACGTCTCCCAAAAGAACGATACGTTGAGCCTTGACCGAGTCCAAATATCGCAGGGCCCGGTCAATGCGTCGCTCTACTTGAGACGGGATGTTTATGCCGGCTAGCGAAAGTTCGTATTCAATTCCGATATGTAAATCGGCCAATACGAGCGTGCTGCCAACAGTGAACGCAGGCTCATTCACAATAGGTTGCGGTTCGGTAAAACCAGTGTAATTGCCACGCGGCAGATTCATGCGTGTTTTTTCATCTCTATACTAAGTCCTTTCTGGAGCTACATCAAAAAACGTGTGTTGTACTATCGTTAGACGAAACCAACAAAAAGAGACACATAGCCAAAACAAGCCTCAATTTAGACTACTGATAGCGCGAACACTGAACCAGTTCGAGTCCTAAGCCTGAAACGAGGTGCGAATTGCGATGCTCGTTGCGCCGTTGCTCTGTCCAACCGTGACCCACACGGTGTCTTGTCCCATTGCGAATATGATTAAACCCCCAGTTTCATTCGCGCTTATGAAGCTTCTGCTTACGTTGTACCCTCGTTCTTGCATTTGAGATTTGTAGAACTCGAGGACCTGTGTTGGGGTATCGTTCGTTTGGTAGGTTATGACTTGCCCTACTAACGGAACATTAGAGTACGACGTTCTGTTGGCGTTAGGATATTCTGGCACATTAAGTGGCCCTTTGCCAGATTGTGACGTGTTTCGCGTAAAATTTTCTATCTTGACGGTGCAGCCGGAGCACGCCAGAGCCAAACCCGCAACAATGAGGACTATCAAGACTGCCTTGAAAAGTTTCATTAGCACCTTCATTGCTGCGGTTTGAAATAAATCTTGTGGTGGTAGGGATTTGTCTACTGAACTGCCGCACGTTACCCCAAATCGCGTCGCTGCGCTCAGTAGCGCTCATGCCTACTTATTATTCCTTTGGATCAATGCCAAATCCAAAAGCTTTACCTTGGCAGTTGCGTATCTAGTGCGAGGTTAATCGCATGTTATCAACCATTCCTATAGATCTGGACGAGATTGACAAAGGAAACATCGACAAAGAAATCTTGCGAGCTGGTATTATTGCAGAGCTTGATGCAGTCAATCTTTACGAACAGATGGCTTCTCTGACCAAAAACGAAGCGATCCGAGCTAGCCTATTAGACATTGCCAAGGAAGAAAAAACCCACGTTGGCGAGTTCCAAGCTCTTCTCTTACAGCTAGATCAAGAACAAGCTGATGAGCTAGAGCGTGGGAAAAGAGAAATTGAGGAGATGGCAGGCAAATAACTGAGGGCAATAGCTCGCTGCAACCTGCAGACGCAGAGTAAGAATCAAAAGGACATACCGCCAAGCGTTAGCTGTCGAACGAAGCGTTCTAAAACAGGCGGCTTTCAAAGCAGAGCCCGTAGGTTTCGCTAACGTCAATCGCAAACGGTAAAGATGGTAGATGCAAATCTAGTTGCATTGTTGGCTCTTGCTATATTAGCAGCACTGTTGTCTATTTATTTGCTTAGAATAGACGACAACGTCGGACATCTTTTCATGCTCTTGGGTGTCGGCTTGTGCGTCATAGCGCTGCTCCCTTACGCGTTCAACACACCAAGTGACATCGGCACTATACTCATCATTCTTGGTGTCGGATGCCTAGGATGGGGTCTGACTTTAAGAAGAAAAAGATTCAGACCGCAAAAAAAACGCTCTTGGAAATTGTGAGCTCCTTTGCGAGGGGGCGTTACCCTGGGCATCAGCGCGTCCCTCAAAGCCGTGCTGGCACCTTTCAGTACGAACGCAGAGAGATCCACGCTTTTTTACTCCCAAACTTCAAACTCATTAAGTAAGGCTATCTTAGCATTTTGACGGGAGTTCAAGCTTTGGCAGCTTGGCGCGAAGCGATCTATTTGAAGGAAGGTCATAGTAGAGATCTTTGAGGGCGATCGGACGCTTAGGCTTTTGATTAAGAATCAAGTAAGCTTTATAGCGCTTCCTCGCAAATGTAACATGACAGTCAATTTTAGTTGCGTGTCATTGTTTTGAGATCTGTGTCTCAGTGTGGGTATTTAGATGGAACAACTCTTAAAACGCGCGCGAGAATGCGCGCATGCGCTCGAGAAGCAAGACGAAGTCGTAATCCTTTCTCACGTCGACGCAGATGGGCTTGCGTCCGCAGGAATAATCTGCCGTGCGCTTGATAAGATTGAAAAAGGTTACGAAGTCAAGATCGTTAAGAAACTGGATCCATCTGTTATCCAAGATGTTTCAAGCGCAGAAGCCGTAATATTCACGGACCTAGGAAGCGGAAGCCTAGATCTGATGGACGATCTAGGGCCGCTTTGCATAGTCGCAGACCATCATCAGCCAGTAGGTGAGTCCGAGACGGTGCTTCACTTGAATCCGCATCTATTTGGTTTTAATGGGGCTACCGACTTAAGTGGAGCTGGGGCTACATATTTGATCGCGCGAGCCCTTGGAGAGAATGCGGAGCTTTCAGATTTGGCTGTGGTCGGCGCAGTAGGCGACCTACAGCACGTTAGAGAAGGGCGACTCCGAGGGGTCAACAGACTTATCCTCGACGAGGCTGAAAAACACGCAATCGTCGGAGTCGAAAAGGATTTGCAGGCTTTTGGCCGACAAACGCGACCCATTCATAAGCTCCTCGAATATACCTCGAACCCCTATATTCCTGGAATAACGGGAAACGGCGAGCAAGTTTTGGGGTTCTTAACGTCTTTGAACATTGAACTCCAAGAGAGGGGCAAATGGAAGAAATGGATTGATCTCAGCAGCGTCGAAAGGCGTACAATAATATCTGCCCTCATCCAACGATGCTTAATGCAAGGTATGCCCGCTGAAACAATCCAGAACCTCGTTGGCGAGGTGTACACCCTATTGAAAGAAGAACGCGGGACCGCCCTTCGCGATGCGTCGGAGTATTCTACGCTACTCAACGCGACCGCACGATACGGCTTCGAGAAGATCGGCGTTGCCGTTTGTTTGGGTGATCGAGCAGGTAGCTATAGAAAAGCAAACGAACTTCTGTTGATGCACCGAGAGAACTTGGTGCGAGGGCTCAACTACGTCAAACAGACGGGCGTGACAACGCTATCAAACTTGCAGTACTTCCACGCAGGAGATAATATACTCGAAACTATCGTTGGGATCGTTGCTGGAATGTGTAGGAATTTAGACGGGGTAAATCGACACTTGCCGATCGTAGGTTTGGCAAACTCTGACGAGGGAGTCAAAGTATCTGCTCGGGGGACCCAAAGTCTTGTTCAGCGCGGCTTGAACCTGGCAAGAGCTATGGGTGACGCTGCTTACTCAGTCGGAGGAGTGGGAGGCGGCCACGATATTGCCGCTGGGGCAACGATTCCTGAAGGGACTGAATCGGAATTCCTCAAGCATCTGAACAAACTGGTTGAACAACAGCTTTCGTAACGCA
>Ga0315280_10001902_pt1 | contig 34855 bp, 39 predicted proteins | sample YL17G06_40_MG_FD_203697 | JGI IMG/M metagenome (GOLD analysis project Ga0315280, IMG submission 203697) | Sediment microbial communities from Yellowstone Lake, YNP, Wyoming, USA - YL17G06_40 | ecosystem: Environmental > Aquatic > Freshwater > Lake > Sediment | place: USA: Wyoming | collected...
ATCCTTACTCATAAGCATCACCCTTAAGATGGGGAAGACGAATTCCCCTTTTGCCCTCCCAAACTAATGATTAGGTGATTCTTGTTAATAAGTGGTTATCTAAAGCTTAGCTTTGGTTTGGTTAGATCAACTTTTAAGGTTAGATTCACAATCACCCATCCTATGGGTTCAGATAAGGCTAAGGAAGCTTCCTACGATCTGGAGATTGATAGGCTGGTTAGGGAGGTGGCTTCCAGAAAAGCCCGTAAGGTTGCTGTTCAGCTTCCTGACGGCTTGAAGCCTTATGGCGTTGAGGTTGCCCGCAGGGTTGAGGAGGAAACAGGCGCAACCGTTTTCGTTTCAGCTGAAAGCTGCTATGGAGGATGCGACCTAGCTGTTGAGGAGGCGAAGCACCTTGACGCGGATCTACTGGTTCACTACGGGCATACAGCATACCTGCATACTCTAGGGATGCCGGTTATCTACTTGGAAGCCCGGTCAACTCAAAGTTTGGAGGAACTGGCTGGAAGGGCTGGGCAGCTTCTTTCAGGCTCTGGGAAGATAGGTGTCGCCACAACAGTGCAGCATCTTCATGAGCTTAACACGTTTAGGAGGATGCTCGAGGCTGAGTTTGGTTTAATGGTGGTGATTGCTTCTAGGAAAGGTTTCTGCAGATACGATGGGCAGGTTATTGGATGTGACTACAGTGGGCTGAAAGCCATAGAGGGTCAGGTGGACTCTTTCCTTATTGTTGGAAGCTTCTTCCACGGTGTTGGAGCAGCTTTGGCTTTGAGGAAGCCTGTTTACATGGCTGATCCATACTCCAACCAGGTTCAGGGGTTGGAGGAACATAAGAACAGGATTCTTAGAAGGCGATATGGCTTCATAGTGAAGGCTGAGAAGTCTAGGGAGTTTGGTGTGCTGGTCGGGTTGAAGGAGGGCCAACGTAACCTAACAGAGGCGCTGAGGCTGCGTGAGCTTCTGAGGGATGCGGGCAGAGGGGTGACTATGCTTTTCGCTAGGGAGGTTACGGCTGAGCTTCTTGATAACTTCCAGTCCATAGAGGTTTTCGTGGACACAGCTTGTCCAAGGGTTGCGTTGGATGATCCTGAGAGGTTTAGGAAGCCAATTTTGACTCCTGGGGAAGTCGATGTGGCTTTGGGCAAGCTAAGCTGGGAAGGGCTTCTAGAAAAAGGGCTTTTATAGGCTTGAGGCCAATTTTGAGTTAAAGGTTACGGGAACTTTGTCTATCCCTAGGAAGAGGGATCTTGAAATTCTTTTGAGCAGGCTTAAGGCTACTGCTACTCCTAAGGTAGGTTTGGAGCAGTATCCGATCCCGCCGAGGGTGGCTGCTGAGCTTCTTTACGTTGCAGGCTTCGTGTACAATGATATTGTTGGGAGGAGGGTTCTTGATCTTGGCACTGGAAGCGGAAGGCTAGCTATTGGGGCTAAGTGGCTTGGTGCCAGCGAGGTTGTTGCTGTTGACATTGACCCTGAAGCCATAGAGGTGGCTTTCAAGAACGCTGAGAGTGTTGGCGTTAACGTAGATTGGGTTATCGGAAACATTGAAGCTGTCTGCGGAAAATTCGATACGGTTGTTATGAATCCGCCCTTCGGAACTAGGAGGAAGCATTTGGACAGGGTTTTCCTCTCCAAGTCTATGAAGGTTGCTGGGATTGTGTATTCGCTTCATAAGAGGAGTACTAGAAGCTACTTGGTTAAGTTGATCAGGTCTACTGGAGGCCTAGTAGAAGCCTTGTTTGAGGTGGATATGGAGATCCCGCACTTGTACAGGTTCCACCGGAAAAGGAAGTATGTGGTGAAAGTCGACCTATACAGAATTAGAGTCCTAAGCGCTAAGCACTAGACTTGGCTTTACGTGAGTTTTCTAGGGCGCATAGAGCCTCGAAAAGTATTTTGACGGACTGTATTGCTGTCGCTCCGCTGTCGTAGTGTGGCGTAACCTCAACTAGGTCTAGGCCAACAACCCTCCGGTCGCAAATCTTGTGCAGTATTGTGATCAGAGTGTTTGGTGTTATTCCGTCGCCTTCAGGGTTGCCTACAGCAGGCGCGTAGGCGGGGTCTAGGACATCCATGTCTATGGTTATGTACAGCTTCCTAAACTTCTTGGTTTTTGATTCAACCACCTCAGCCGCGTCCTTTAGATTTCTTGAACGCAGCCTTTCGGTTGTAATGTAGGTTAAGCCTGAAGTGTTCAGGTACTCGTATTCCTCTTTGGAAACTGCTCTTACGCCGACCTCAACAATGTTATTCGGGCCTATGGCTTCAGCCAGCCTTCTCATGAAGGTTGTGTGGGAGAGCTTCGCATCGTGATACTCGTCTCTAACGTCTGCGTGAGCGTCGAAGCTTACTACGCCGACATCTCCGCTGAATGCCTTGGCAGCCCCATAGGTTATTGTGTGCTCCCCACCAATCAAAATCGGGATCTTCCTGGATTCAGCAATATCCCTAACCGTCATCTCAACACGCCTAACGGTTTCCTCAGGGCTGTCGACTACTGTTAGGTCGCCTGCATCAAAATACTTCAGCTGCTCCACGTCTAGGTTAAGCTTCATGTTGTAGGTTTCCACGTTAAGGGAAGCCTCTCTTAGGGCTGAAGGGCCGAACCTCGCTCCAGGCCTATAGGTGCTTGTTCTATCGTATGGGACGCCGAGTATAACGTAGTCAGCTTCCTCAAAAGACTTCGGAGCACCTATGAAGCTTGTGGTTGGGGAAACATAGAATTTCAGGTTACTCATTTCCGTAGCCTCCTCCCTGAATTTCTCGGGTATATCTTTTAGCTATGGCAATAGCCATTTCAGCAACCTCAAGTGCTGTTCTGCCTAGGAGATTTATCATAGGTTCCTTGCCAACATCGCCTTTATGGTAGATTAGGTCAGGAACTTTTCCCGATCTCCTTATTGCTTGGTCTGCACCCCAGCTGATGGTTTTTCCCTCAGCCTTCTTAACGTCTTCAGGTTCCTCGCGTCTATCGTAGTAGGAGTGGCTTAACCCCAGTTTCTCGCATACAGCCAAGATTTCAGGTGAGAACCTTATGTTCAGCGCAGCCATCCTATCAGGGTTTTGCTTCATGGCTGAGAGTATTGTCTGCGCCAGATGCTTCGAGGAACCGAACTCTGGGCATGAGTGTGCTTTAAGTCTACTGCCTACCCGAGCAATTCTTCCCGGTATGGCTGCGACATCCTCAAACCCGACAGCGTAGGGTAAAGCCATAGCTACGTTTATCTGAACTTCAGGTGCTAGAGAGGCAACTTCAGGGTTGGCTTCAAGGAGCTTGACCGCCTCGCCTAGGTTCTGGATAATTCTGTAGCATTCAGCTTCATTGTACAGGTTTACCATTGGGTTAACAGGACCGTAGCCATGACCTAAACTGAGGCCGAACCTTATTGATTTCGCAACGAACATCTTCGCGGTTTGAACAGCCTCATACACGTTTCTGCCTTTGGCTAGTTCTGCGGCGATTGCTGCTGAGAAGCAGCAGCCTGCTCCATGGGTTGTCTTCGTTTCAACACGTTCTCCATCGTATGTTTTAGTTTCGTTTTCGAAAAATAGTGTGTCAACAACCCTGTCGCCTTGCAGGTGGCCGCCCTTAACGACAACAGCCTTAGGCCCAAGAGTTGAAATTTTCTCCGCAGCCTTCTTCGCGTCGTCAAGACTTTTGATTTTGATTCCTGAAAGCACTTCAGCCTCAACAATGTTAGGCGTCGCAACTAACGCTAATGGAAGTAGGCGTCTACTCAAGGTGTTTATGGCTTCTGGCTCAAGCAGCTCCCTGCCGCCTTTAGCGTACATAACTGGATCTACAACAATTCTGATTCCATGTTCCTCAACCTTCTGGGCCACGGCTTCAATCACTTCAGCTCTGTGAAGCATACCTGACTTGGCAGCATCAACACCTATGTCTTCGACAACAGCATCTATCTGGGCTTTAACGAAGCCAGCTTCAACATCATGAATCTCCTTAACCTGCACCGTGTTCTGGGCGGTTATTGCGGTTAGGACGCTCATCCCGTAGACACCTAAAGCAGCAAAGGTCTTAAGGTCAGCTTGAACACCAGCGCCGCCGCCTGAATCTGAACCTGCAATCGTCAAAACACAGGGAGTTCTCTTCACAGTCAAAATCAACACCGCAGACACTATTAGCGTTAAGGGTACTCCAACTTAGCTATTACGCTGATTAACCGATAAAGTTAGGAAGGTGGCTGCCTAGGCTTTTTAAACTGCTTCTAATAATGGTGTGGTGACCAAGGCTTTGATCACGAGGAATCTCGTTCAAGGTTGAACACCACTTCTATTTTATCTTCATTCTAGCATCCTCAGCTGCCTGTGTTAAGTGGTAGAATGCAGGGGGAGCAGTAATACAGGGGTGTGTTGCAGCTGGAAAAGTTGCAACCTCATCTATTGTCATCCTGTTTTCTATTGCAAGTGTAACCATGTTTGCTAACTCGCCGACAATATGGCTGCCGCATAGTTGTGCACCTATTATCTCCCCTTCTTCTTCCTCAAACAGGAACTTCATTTTTATCCTAGTCATTCCCGGCATGGCGGGAGGATGCTTATCAGGGATTGTTGCGTTTCCCACAATATACCTTATTCCCTCTTCTTTCGCAGCTTTTTCCGTTAGACCAGCTACTCCAAACGCTGTGTCTCTTATAGCTGTGGAACAAGTCCCTATGACTCCAATGTTTTTTCTTACAGGTTTAAACAGATTCGCTCCCGCTATTCTGGCTTCCATAGAAGCTACAGATGCAAGCATTACGCTTGAAGGTTTTTTCGTGAAGAAAGAAAACTTGTAAGCGCAATCTCCCACTGCGAAAATGTCTTCATCACTTGTTCTCTGATACTCATCCACTTTTACACCAAACGTATCATCAACTTTCAGTCCTGCTTCTTTCGCAAGTTCCACATTTTTCTTTGTTCCCACTGTAATAATCACGGCGTCTGCATCCATTTTCGTTCCGTCATCAAGCTCCACTCCCTCAACCTTCTTCTTCCCCAGCATCCTCTCTATTTTTCTACCAGTTTGAAGTTTCACCCCTATCTCTCTCAACTTATTTTCCACTAATTCGCAGAATTCATCGTCGAATACTAACTGGAGGCAGTGAGGAAGAACCTCCACTACTGTAACATCGTACTCTCTCTTCCTCAGTTCATCTCCAAGTTCAACCCCTACGAACCCTCCGCCTACCAAAACAATTTTCTTCTTCCCTCTTAGCCCATCTAAAACTCGCTTCGTATGCTCATAGTCCTTCTCGATGATGAAAACATTCTCTAAGTCAGAGTTTTCTATAGGCGGCATAATTGAGCGAGAACCAGTAGCAAGCACAAGCTTGTCATAACCTATCTCTCTTCCTTTTTCCGTCCTTACTTTTTTCTCTCCCCTCTTTATTTCATCTACTTTTTCTCCTGCCATCAGCTCTATTCCATACTTTTCGTAGTCTACCTTGAATAGATCTTCATCTATACTGCTGAGGGTTCCGAATATGTAGGGTATTCCGCAAGGAACTAGAGTTTTTTCCTCTTTTTCTATTATCGACACCTTTGCATCTCTATAAAATCTTTTTGCTGTGTGAGCGGAGGGAAATCCTCCTGCTGATCCTCCTCCTATCACTGGTATCTTTTTTCCTCTTCCACTCATTTATGATCACTTTCCTACTCTTCTAGAGGTTTAGCGTTTTTATCTGTTATTAGCCCATTTGATTTAAGCTGGAGTTTCGCTCGTAAACTTGCTTTCAGGGATGCTTTTTCTATCCCCCATGGTAGGTTATGCTTTAATCCAATGTTTCAGCAACACAACATTTCTACATAAGTTCAACCTACTATCTTATAGGGGTCTAAGTTGGGTTTACAGCGCCGATTCAGGATTAGAACAAAAATCATATGCACAATCGGCCCATCCAGCTCATCGATAGGCATCCTAGAGCAGTTAGCTAGAGCTGGGATGGATGTTGCTAGAATCAACTTTTCACATGGAACCTATGAGGAACATTTGCAGCTCATAAATCACATAAGGAAGGTTTCCGAGAATCTATCTAAGCCAATAGCCATACTTCAAGACATACCTGGGCCTAAAATTAGAATAGGCAGATTTAAGGAGGGTTCTGTGCAGCTCAGACAGGGATCAACTTTCACTTTATCAACCAAGCCCATTGAGGGCGATGAAACCAAGGTAACCGTCAACTACGGAGGGCTACCTAAGGATGTGAAGGTCAACGATGTGATTTTCCTTGCAGACGGCAGCATCAAGCTTCAGGTGGTTAAGAAAGGGCGTTCAGACGTCAGGTGTAAAGTTCTGGTTGGAGGTGAACTTCTCTCAGGCAAAGGCGCAAACATCCCGGAGGTTAGGCTTAAGGTTCCAGCGTTAACGAAGCATGATGTCGATCACGTAAGCTTCGGGCTTGAGCATGGCGTTGACTTCTTAGCGCTGTCTTTTGTTAGAGCTGGAAGAGATGTTGAGGAAGCTAGATCCATAATCAAGCAAAGAGGTGGGGAAACTCCGATAATCGCCAAGATAGAGAGCAAGGAGGCGATAGAAAACCTCGATAGTATTCTTGAAGCCTCTGATGGAGCTATGGTTGCCAGAGGCGACCTCGGTGTGGAGATGAATGTTGAAAAGGTTCCTATGGTTCAGAAGAAAATAATTGAGAAATGCAATAGGCTGGGCAAACCTGTGATCACAGCAACCCAGATGCTTGAATCCATGGTGAAAAACCGCAGTCCAACAAGAGCCGAGGTGACAGATGTGGCTAACGCAATACTTGATGGAACCGACGCCGTGATGCTGTCTGAAGAAACAGCTGTAGGAAGATTCCCAGTTGAGGCTGTTGAAGTCCTGTCTAAGGTTGCTTCAGCCACTGAGGCTGAACTTCCATTTGAGCAGATACTTAATCTAAGGAAGCCAACTTTAACCACGGCGACTGAAGACGTTATTTGTTTCGCTGCATGCGAAACCGCCTCAGCACTGAATGCGTCTGCAATTGTTGCTCCAACGAGAACAGGTTTAACGGCACGTAGAGTTTCAAAATACAGACCTAAAGCCCCAATAGTTGCTCTTACACCTAACGAAGGGGTTGTACGTCAACTAGTTCTCTGGTGGGGGATTCATCCAATCCAGATAGGCAGGGTTAGAACGGTAGACGCCCTTTTCGCCGAGGCTGAGAAGGCGGTTCGTCAGAGCAAGCTGGCTGATGCAGGCGACAAAATAGTTGTTGTTGCAGGCGACCCAAGAGAGCCTTTAGGTGTCACTAACCTACTGAAGGTTCAGTATATTGGGAGAACGCAACAGAAAACATCATAGACTAAACATGAAGATTACTATGTGATAGGCCATGCCAATATCTTTTGATCTAAGCCCTGAACAGGAAGCACTGCGGAAAACGGTGGCTGAGTTCGCTCAAAAGCATATTGCAGCTAAAGCTGGAGAAATAGACGAGAACCAGAAAATCCCTGAAGATATTATGGAGAAGATCTGTAAACCTCCTAACAGGTTCACTTCAGCCTACATCCCAAAGAAGTACGGCGGCCTAGGACTCGACATGGTAAGCATCAGCCTCATCTTGGAGGAGATAGGTTACATCAGCCCGTCATGTGCCATTATAATACAGGTTGCAGGAGTAGGCGCGTTACCCATCCTATTCGGAGGAACTGAGCAGCAGAAAGAAAAATGTCTGAGGGCTATGGGCCTAGGCGAAGCATACCCAGCTTTCGCCCTAACCGAGAAGGCTGCAGGCTCCGACGCCGGCGCTATTGAACTTAAAGCTGAGAGGAAAGGCGGCGACTACGTGCTGAATGGAAGAAAACGCCTAATCTGCAACGCTGACATAGCTACATTCGCAGTTGTCTTCGGTAAAACAGACCCTGAAAAAGGAGTGAGAGGAATCAGTGCCTTCATAGTTGAGAAGGATGCTTCTGGATTCAAGGTTGGGAGAAGAGAGAGAACCGTAGGCATGAGGGGAGACGGCGTCTACGAGCTTATATTTGAAAACTGCAGGGTGCCTGAAGAGAATCTGGTTGGGGAAAAGAACGAAGGCTTCAGACTGGCTATGAGGGCTCTTGATGACTCTCGGATAACGATTGCGGCTATTAACATCGGGATTGCCAGAGCGGCTTTGGACACTGCAGTAAGGTTCGCTAAAGAAAGAGTTGCATTTGGCAAGCAGATTGCTGAGTTCGAAGGCATCAGATTTCCAATTGCAGATTTAGCTATGGAGATTCAGGCTGCTCGACTGCTTACCCTTAAGGCTGCTTGGCTGGCTGACAGAGGCATGAAGCATTCTGAGGAATCATCTATGGCTAAGCTCTACGCTTCGCAGCTTGCTGTTAAAGCATCCGAGTTTGGGATGAATGCCCTGGGAGGCTTTGGAGCAACAGTTGAGTATCCTGTTGAGCGTTATCTCCGTGATGCTTTAACAATGGTGTCGATGGAAGGCACCTTGGAAGTCCAGAAATTAGTCATATCAAGAGAGCTACTCAAATAACGCATGAACTGTCCAGGTTGATGCAGGTCAGAATCAAGGTATGAACGTTGCTCCATACATGCGTTTTTTTAGGCAAGATTCCCTATGTATCGAGTTTACATGACTTCATTAAGGTGCGAGGCCTGCCTGCTTTCATGGCTATGTGACTATGCTGTTTTCGGATAGGGTGGTTACGATTTTTCGAATTGGATTGAAGCCTCCGATCCAATTTTTTGGATTGGATTGGGGCATCCGTTTCGATTTATTGGAGGGGATAGCATAGAGGTTTTGTCAGGTTATAGGCGTGATGCCATAGAGCTATGTTCATCTAACATGAGAGGGCCATGCATCATAAAAATGCAAGAAGTGGGATCTATCTCAATTCCTCCATAAGAAAGTTTTTGTAGTTATGAGAGAATCATTAATGGTGTGATTTTTGGGAGAACCTAGATGTTGGGTGTTCTCTGTTACTCAAGAAAATTAGGAGTGTTAGGCTTCTTTGCCTAGGAGAATGGTTTCAATCCTGCTTAAACACATTGAAGAGGGCTATGACTTGGTTAAGGAACAGCGATAAACGGTTTCTGGTAAGGAAGAAATGACGGTTCCAGATTGGGTTAAGAATAATCTCTGGGTGGACAATAATTGATGAAATGTCGTGCTCCCAATGCCGTTTTCCTTGAGCGGAAGGTTGCTGATTTATACTCAAGCCTCAAGGAGGAAGATGACCTTAAAATAGCCGTCGACAGAGGATTAGATTCCTTAAAAAATGACATGTTTGCCGGAGAGAGAATAAGGAGAAGACAGATTCCAAAATACTATGTTAACAAATACGGTGTAAACAACCTTTACCGGCTGAGGCTAAACAGAACGCGGAGATGCTGCTACACCATTGTTGCTGATGAGGAGGGACTTAAACTAGTTGTCCTCGAAGTCTTTCCAGACCATAAATCTTATGATAGGAGATTTGGTTACAAAACGAATTAACGTACTTTCACAGCTGTTTCAAGAAGCCTCTTCAGCTTCACGTTGTCCCCAACAACCCACACTATTCTTTTACCGTTGAAAACAATTTTGTTTGAGGCTTCCAGGTACTCAAGGATTCTCCTGAAAGTCTGATACTGAGTTTTCCTTGGCAGTGACTTCCAGAGCTCCATCCGTGTTGGATGGTTTTCAGCCTCCTTCACAGCCTTCTCCACCATGAGGATCGTATCCAGATTCGGTTCATGAAGGATCTTGCGCACTTCCCATGTCACCATAGTTGCCGGTTAACCTAGGTTGTTAATCGATCAGCCATTATATAAACTTATACAATTAAGAAATAGCATTCAAAATAGAAAGAAAAAAGGTTTAAGAGGTTTAAGGCAGCCTAGCCATATTCCCATGGGAATAGAGTAATTGCTGTTTATTTTCACCATAATGATTTTTGTGAAAAACTTCAACAAGCAGTTAAAAAGAAGCATGCATCATAGCAGAGTTGCAGTGCCAATCCATTTAGAAGAAAAGTTGTTCAAATAGATGAGGATGTAATTGGTAAGACTGGGCGAAGGGTCGGAGAGGGCCATTCACTTGTGCATGAAGTGTGGATCGATGGAGGGAACTCGAAGAGTTGTGTTTGAGGGGAAGAAGATTCCAGCTGACTATGGCGAACCTCTAAGAAGGGTAAATGTATTGTTTGTTGCTGAATCCCCTTCAACGTCAGGGAGATACTTTTACAAGCAGGAAGGTAAAGCCTCTATTCTCCGTCAAAAATTGTTTGATATGCTCGTGGAGGCTGGGTTGCTGGGCAATCCTGATCTGGATGAGTTTAAACAAAGAAACTACTATTTGGTTGATGTTGCCAAATGTCCATTCAGCAAGCCAAATGGCAGTAATGCTGCTCCTCCAAGGCAGGCAATTGAGAACTGTAGACCTTTCCTTATCCAAGAGTTAGCCTTCTGCAAACCCAGAGCCATCTGCACCCTAGGTAAATCATCACTTAGAGCCCTCATTACAGCTAAAAGGTTCCGCTTAAAGGATTACGTTGGTACCGTGAATCCATCTCGCCTCAGGGAAGATGTGGCCTGCTTCAAGATTCCTGTGCTGGCCTGCTGGTACCCCATGTCCATGGTAAATTGGAAGATGAAAATAGGAGCTATAAAAAAGCTGGTCAGATTTCTTTAATTTCCCATGGAAATTGAATGAAAGATTCTCAATAAAATCTTGATGAGAAATAAGAACTTGCAGAAAGAGGTGATAAAATGGAGGGAGTAAAGAAAATAAGATGTGAGTTCTGTGGGTATGACAGAAATCCAACTGCTTTAATGAGGCATCATCAAAGGTTTATCGTTAATCCAAAAACTCTACAGGTGGATAAGAGTGAAGAGAAAGTTTACGTTCTATGTGCAAATTGCCACTACATACTTCATAACATACTCTACGGTAGACGTTCAGGAATAGATACAGCAACAGAAATGGAAGAATAATAAGATAACTTTAACCTATCTCTCTCAAGGTAAATAGTGGTTCAGCCTACTCTACTCTTCCCTTCAACGCTAGGAAGGAGAACAGTTTTATGCCTGTTACTCATTCAGGTAGAAATATGAGACTGAATGTTTTAAATGAGAAAAAAGCTTTGCATAAAGCTAAGGAATTATTGGCTGGTAAGAAACCAGTTGAGACTTATAAGCTTGGAAAATGGAGAGACATGACGGAGGATGAGGTTAAGATAGTTGAAGAGAGTATAAGTTAATTATGGGAGGTGATTGAATGGGTTGGTATTATGAGATGGTTGAAAAATTTAGGAAACTGCCAATGTCTCTTATGGGAATGCACATAGTTGCTAAATTTGTATTTGCTATAGGCTTAGGAATGCTGCTGGCAAGATACACACATGAAATGGGTGGCTGGCTACTGATTATTGCCTCATTTGTAATAGCTATACCATCTACCTATAGGATGTTTAGGAAAACCTGAAAAGATTAAAGTCTGCTAATTTTATCTTCTAGAGATTTAATATCCCTCTCTTATTTTTCTATAGCAGGACAGACAATAATTCCCTGAGTTGATTTCTGAACCACACCTCTTGCATTTAGGCATAGAAAATCTCTCTATGGTAAAATTCTCACCATAATCTATTTAAAGTCTGTGATATTGCTCAAAAGGGATAGCTATGAGAAACAATAGAGATGCTACTCCCAGCCCCAGTAGTCCTCCTCAGCCTCATATGTCTCCTCACAGTCTGGGCATACTCCTAAGCTCTTAATGGTAGGGTCTCTCTCAGCACAATCCAGACAATAGACTTTACCACATTCCCCACACCTATAGTAGCTCCCATGTATCTCCTCACCATACACATCACACTTCAACCATTTCTCACTCCGCTATCAAGTTAGAGGAAAACAAACATTACATGAATCTCATGGATTGCCTCCATGCATTCAGGAGTGAAAAAGGGGGATAACAAACTTTCTCTTATTCCGCTCTTCGGACAACTATCGCCCTCAAGAAATGTTCAAACCTTTAATCTAAACTATTCATGATTTTTCACGAGCCACATCTAGGCATAACAAAACTTTTCAACATAAACGCTACATTCTCTTAATGGTAATCAAGATTGGAAGAGAAGCTTGGTGAATTGCTTAAGTCTGGGAAGGATTGGGAGAGGAAAGCAACATCGGTTGCAGGCGTATTCGTGCTTAAGATGCCTCCATTTAGAGGCAGCCCAACAAGGTTAGCTGTTGAATTAAATCCGGTTGACGAATCAGGTAGACCAACAAAGAAGAGAGGTATACTCTTAAGGTCCTCTGAGGACTTGAACGAGTATAGGAAGCTGCTTAACGATGAAAAGCTTGTTCTTCTAATGAAGGCTATGGACAGCCTAATGAAGACGGAGAAGAAGGAGGCTCCGCCGAAGCCTGATGTGATCCAGCTATAGGCATAGAGAAATTTCTCTCCTAAGATATGTGGCCCAAAATACGTAGAGGATCCTCTCATCTGGTCTGGGAGGGTTGAGGATCGCCTTTACCAGAGTGACTATACTAAAACCAATGAACAATGTTGTTTAGAAAGTTTTAAGAACAATTATGGTTAAAAGGTAAGTGGCGATTCTTGATGAAGAGAAGAAAAGGGAAGTCAATGCGTAAAGGTTACAGGCGACTTAATGAAAAACAGAAAAAGAGGATTAAGCAACTATACAAGCAAGGCTTATCATACACTAAGGTTGCTAAAAAAATGGGAGTTAACAGAAGAACAGTAGCTAGATACGCAAAACAAAAGATAAAGTGATGCGAAATTCGAAAATACTACTAATTTAAAGGCTTCTTGACTTAGGAGTTATGCTCTTACTTTAGGTGAGGGGGCTAGGCTAACACCACAGAACTTGATGTGCCGACACACCTCGTCAAGAAGAGGTCAAAGTTCAGGGCAAGAGGAAACCTATATCATGATGGAGGAACACTATGCTTCAAAGTTAGAGAAATAGTTGAACTCCTCTCGTGAGCCACTCTATCTTCCTATCCTCTGTCTTGCTATCAAGTCCCTGTTTCTTCCGTATACCCAGTATCTGTAGCCGTTCTTCTCAAGCTGTCCCCCAGCCTTCTGAATCTCCTGGAAGAGCTGTAGGGCATTAAGCATGCTGATCCACTCGCCTCTACCTGACCTCCAAGGCTTCCAATCCACACCATCAATCTCCACTCCTGCAGCTGGCTTACCAGCCTCAGACGGCAACTCCTCATCGACACCCCTATCTACATGAACATGAGGCGGCTCAGCAGCAAGCCCAATCCTTACGCTTAACCTTGCACCGCAGCTGGGGCATCTAACAAATACCTCATCTACCATGAGAATTCGCTTCCCCTAGATATAATGTGAGACCTCAAACCTTAATTTCATTTACGCATGAACCTAACAGCTATTGGGATGCAATGCTATACTGATCTTGGGAAAGGACTTTGAGATTGGCTTTATCATAGATTTCTTAGTTTCTCTGGTGAGAAATCTGTGTAGTGTTCGACTTGGACTGATTTGGGAGCTCTCGCAGAAGGAGCCTATATATCTGAAAGTTAAAAAAATGGGTTATTTCCGTTTCCTGAAGAGTTTTACATCATCTATTTCTGTTACATAGTCAAATCCGCCTAGGCGTGGTAACAGAATAACACCTCTATAGCGAAAATTTTTTTGCAGGGTATAAGGCTGGCAGAATTGACCTACATATGCCTAATATGCCCTGCTCCAATACACCCATATACCCTATGAAAAAATTTGCTAAGGCTGTTATTGCGTTACTACGTCACTGGAACAACATATGACCTTAAGGTTAGGCACCCTCCCCACCCTCCAAAAAATCGAATTGGAGGCTTCAATCCGATCCAATAAATCGTAACCACCCTATCTGAAAACAGCATAGTCACATAGCTATGAAAGCAGGCAGGCCTCGCACCTTAATGTAAAGTCATGTAAACTCGATACATAGGGAATCTTGCCTAAAAAACGCAGGTATGGAGCCACGTTCATACCTTGATTCTGACCTGCCTCTTAACCTGGGCAGCTGGGCGAGGATTATAAGCCTAAATTAAACATGGTGGATGATGCTTACTTAGAAAAAGCCATGAAGGTCATGGCTTATGGGCGTGACCATGATAAAAAGAGCCTATCATTCCGTGCTCAACTGCTCAGCTTAACCGTAACTGAGGAAACCATTAAGCCACCCCGGAAACATGGCCTGAAAGACGTTCTAGGCGAAGACACCCAGTTTAAGGATTAAGAGAACTGGCTAGAGGACAGAGAGCGGATAATAGATGCCACTCTAGTTGCCCTGAAGGATCTGGTGAAGCAGCAGCCTAAATCCAGTTTCAAACCAAATGGAGAAGTTATCTTACCTCAAATATCATGGTGCTCAAGATAAACTTCAGAACCGTTATGAGTTGTCTGAGCATTAACATTTTTCTGTAAATATTTGCTTAAGCCAACATCATATTGGGAAGGATAGTGGATATGAAGATGGTAAGTTTCGATGAGCAGATAGGGGTAATCTTTTTCTGTAGACTTCTTAGATAAACTAAAAAAGGTTTAGGATAAACCAAACTTAGCTGTTGTTTTTTGGGTTATCAACAGCCTTTTTTGTGAGCTGGGCTTTTCAGAAATGTTTTATGGAGAAGGGTTTCTTGAGAGGCCCCTGGTTTTAACAAGTGGGATAGAAGATTTCGTGAAAAAATTTCATTATTCACCATAGGTATGTCTTTTTTCATCTTTGCTTGCTAACTGAGAAATGGGTTTAAACATTTATTCTACGTGTTTATTTCGGATTTGGGGTGGTTCAAAATTAATTTGACACTAAGGAGATAAGATATTTCCATCAACAGGCAGTGAGAGGCTTCCGAAGTGTCTGCGAAGAATGTTCCTGAAAATTTTGGTCCTGGAAGATTAAGGGGCCTCAACAGCTACATTTGGGTCTTGCCGCTTATCATGTTCTTCTTTGCATGGGAGGCTACTGTTCGGTTAGGAATGCTTTCTCAAAGTAAGATTCCTTTGTTTTCAAAAGTGGTTTCAGCATTTCTCCTAGGCTTAACGAGTGAGAGCTTCGTTTTCTTTGTTTTCCAAAGCTTCATAAACCTTACTTTCGGTATTCTGCTAGCAGTACTGGCGGCTTTACCTCTAGCACTCTTCGCTGGCTTGAAGGTTAAGTTCGACAGCGCCTTCACGCCGGCAATAATGCTTGTTGGGGCTCTACCTGACCTAGCGCTTCTTCCAATTCTAGTGATGTGGATTGGACCTGGCAATGTGGCTGCTGTCACAATGGCTGCTGTATGCGCCTTTTTCCCGCTGTTTTTCACCTTGAGGGAGGGGACGAAAAGTATTCCAGAAGAGTTCTTCCATGTATCAACGGTTTTTCGCTCTGGCAAGATTGACATGCTTCATAAGATGATTTTTCCAGCAATATTACCAAACATGATTAGCGGGCTGAGAATTTCCTTCGACTTTGTCTGGGAGGTAGTTTTGGCAATTGAACTTATTGCAAGCGTAAGCGGTATAGGAACGTTCATAAACAGCTCAATTGGTTCAGGCTCGCTTGAGAGCGCTTTCGCCGGCATCATGGCCATAGGCATCATCGCACTGTCTGTTGATAGAATTGTCTTAGCTACATTGGAGTCCCGAATCAGAAGGTGGCAGGGATGAATAGGCAAATGGAAGTTCTTTCCGTAACAAAGCATTTTCATCCAACAAAAGCATCCTTCCTAGCGATTAAAGACGTAACTTTCCACGTTAACGAGGGACAATTCATATGCATAGTTGGCCCAAGTGGCTGTGGGAAGTCCACACTCCTAAAGATGATTGCAGGCCTAGAAAAACCCAGCTCAGGCGAAATTAGGTTTGAAGGAAACCCTGTGACTTCACCTCACCATAAGATAAGTATGGTTTTCCAGTCCTTCGCTCTATTCCCGTGGAGAACAGTTATCGAAAACGTTGAGTACGGTTTGGAGTTAAAGAAGCTACATAAAAAAGATAGGGGAAAAGTGGCGCGAGAATGCCTTGAGATAGTTGGTTTAAGCGGATACGAGAAAATGTACCCAAAACAGCTCTCAGGCGGGATGAAGCAGAGGGTTGGAATCGCGAGGGCTTTAGCTGTTGATCCCGAAGTTATTTTGATGGATGAGGCTTTCAGTGCGGTTGACGAGTTTACAGCTGAAACCCTTAGGGAGGAGGTTTCTGAGATCCATATGGAAACAAAAAAAACCTTCATTCTGGTAACACATAATGTGGCTGAAGCAATTGAGCTCTCAGACAAGATAATTGTGTTAAGCGCTAGACCGGGAAGCGTTAAAGATATTATTGATGTGGAGTTGAATAGACCACGCGACAAAAATCATTCAGGCTTCATACACATACATAAGAGGCTTTTCTCGCTTTTGAAGGAGGAGCTTGAAAGCACAATAGTTCGCCACAAGATCAAGGAGATACATGAGTTTCATAGACTTCATAACATTGAATAGAATAACCAGTTACCATAATCATCCAACAAGGCTCTTTGACCCACTGCTGGATAATGGAAAACACATATTCTCGCAGAAATCCAGCAACTGTAAACCCATAAAATTCTTGTATGCTGAAGAAGCAATAGTAGAAGTCAAACTGGAAGGTGGGCTGGTTAGGTGCCTAAAACAGTTAGTTTAATCGGGCTGGAAGATTTCCCGCTTGTAAAGGATGGAGATGATGTAGCAAGCATTATTGTTGACGTAGCCGAAAGAAACATGGTGTCGATTAATGATGGAGATTTGATTGTTGTCTGCCAAAAGATTGTTTCTAAAGCTGAAGGCCGAGTTGTTAAGCTGGATGAAGTTAGTCCATCAAGCAAGGCTAAAGAATTAGCCGACGTGTCAGGCAAGGACGCTGGCTTCGCTGAAATTCTGCTCAGGGAATCCAAGGTGATCAGGAAGGTTATGGAACAAATCTTTATCGTTGAGACAAAGCATGATGTAGTCTGCTTAAACTGCGGCATAGACAAATCAAATGTTCCAGGTGTAAACTGCTACTCAATTCTGCCTGAAGATCCAGATAACTCAGCTTCCAAAATAAGGCTGAGAATCCATGAGTTAACCGAAAGAAAGGTGGGAGTGATCATAAGCGACACCTCAAGCCGACCTTTTAGGAGGGGGCAGGTCAATTTCGCAATAGGTTTAAGCGACATCAACGCCTTCAAAGACTATCGTGGTAAAAAGGATCTTTTCGGCAACACACTTAAAGTTACCATGGTAGCTGTTGCTGATGAATTAGCTTCAGCAGCTGAACTGGTCATGGGGCAGGGTTCAGAAGGCATACCTGTGGTAATCGTTAGGGGGTTAAAGGATGCTTCTGGAGGCAGACCCCATTCAGCTAAAGACTTGGTTATACCCCATGATATAGATTTATTCAAAAACGTGTTATGAAAGCCCGCTTCTACGCTAATAAATCCTTTTATGATTGCTCTGCCTGACCTTAGTAATTGAATGAAGAAGGTTGTTAAGTGACTGCGGCTGAAACCAAGCGTATAGCTGTTTTCGACTGTAAGACAGCTGGAATCTCAGGAGACATGTTCTTAGGAGCCTTACTCGACACTGGAGCGGATGAGGCGAAAACTGTTGAGGCAATTAGATCCGTTGGGAAATTCATGAAGGGCTGTAGAAGCATTGAGGTTGATGTTAAGGATGTGGGGCGATGCGGCTTCAGAGCTAAAAAGGTTAACGTCAAGGTTGACGGGGAAGCTCATGAGCTAGCTGCCAGCAAACTTGAGGGTGCTGTGCAGGACATAGTTAGGAGCCTAGATCTCTCCGACGCAGCCTGTGAGTATGCGGGTAGAGTAGCAAGAGTCTTGGTTGAAGCTGAAGCCAAAGTGCATGGCGTCAACGTAGAAAAGCTTCATCTCCATGAACTTGGTTCTGTTGACACAGTGGCTGACTTAGTTGGCGCCGCAACAGCCCTTGAGGCCCTAGGACTTTTTAAGGATACTGAAGTTTACTCAACACCTGTAGCCGTAGGCGGAGGAAATATAAGTTTCTCTCATGGAGAAATCGCAGGCCCAGCCTATGCAGCGGCTGAAATTCTAAGACTCAAGAAATTCACGTTGATTTGGTCGCCTCTTGAAGCCGAGTTAACCACTCCAACCGGAGCGACTTTGCTTGTGAACATCGCGGAACCCTGCCTGCCTTTCCATCTTCCAATGAAATTAGGTAAAATCGGTTATGGAGCTGGAACCACAGATTTCAAGGGAACCCCAAACATCCTAAGGCTTATCCTAGGCGAAAAGCAGGGAAGCCTACTTATGGATGAAATTCTCGTTCTTGAAACAAACCTCGACGATGTTTCAGGCGAACTTATCGGCCATGTGACGGAGAAGCTGCTTAACGAGGGCGCCAAGGATGTTTGCGTCATACCAATGTTCACCAAGAAGAGTAGACCTGGCTACATTGTTAAGGCGATGGCTGATGCTGAGTTAGCAGGGCACCTCTCATCGGTTTTGATGAGGGAAACTGGAACACTTGGTGTTCGCATGACAACTTGCCGTAGACAAACACTTATCAGAGAAGACATTAATGTGGACGTGACTGTTGGAAACCTTAGAAGAAATGTTAGGGTTAAAGTTGCGAAAGACAGCGACGGAAACGTCATCCAGATAAAGCCTGAGTTCGATGATGTAAAGAAATTTTCTGAAGATGCCGGTAGACCCCTTAGAGAAATAGTTGACCTTTCAGTTCAGAGAGCTAAACAAATACTTAGAAAATAGTAGGCTTCAAAAGAAAACTCGATAGAATTAATGGACCCCTCTTCGATGTTGTTAACTTATTGGTATGCGGCTATGATTGATTTATTTTGCTTATTTACATGCTATTTTACATGCGTCTGAGACTTATGACTATGGTGAAATCAACCCCCCCTCCCTTCGATTTTTTGGATGGGATCGATGCCTCTGTTTCGATTTATTGGAATGGATCAATGCCTCTCCTCCAATTTATTGGATGGGATGCCTCACACTTTAACGGAAAGCCGTTACGCAGGGAAACCTTGCCTAAAAAACCGTATCCCTACCCATGTATGCAGCCGCTACCCATACCCTTCGATTTATTGGAGAGAATGGCGGGATCCCTTACGATAAATAGAACTTTTATGTGCAGAAAAATTAGAATCCCTACTTCAATAGAATATCTGCTGCAACCTGATACCAATTTGGGCCAATAGACCTAACAATACGCCCAAAACCTATCTCGAAGCTAACACCAATCTCACCCAGCTTTCCACTCACCTTCGCAGCTATTTTGCTAACAGGGTTCTCATCCTTTCTTGCATGAACGAAATCGTAGTAGTGGATGGCTCCCCCCTCCTCCCCGAGCAGTTGCGCTGCAACCTCCAAATATTGGTACGCAACCTCAGGAAGAGGCATCAAAACCCTCCCAGCACCCTTAAACCGCAGTGACCCCAAGGTGCTTTTCGCCTCACCAAAAACTGCGGTAACCCTTTTCTCAACTCTGTTCATCCTTATGTTCTCAGCCATGTAAGCTAACGCGTTAGGATTCAGGTCTACTGAGTAGATTTTCGAGGCTTGACTGTGCTTCGCAACAATTATTGAGAAGCAGCCTACACCCGCAAACATGTTAACCACAACCTCCATAGGCTTAACCAAGCTAGCTATCCTCATCCGTTCAAAAGAAAGTCTAGGTGAAAAATACGCTTTAGCCAAATCAACCTTGAACATGCAGCCGTACTCTCTATGCATAGTAACAGTCTTCTTTTCTCCGAGAACCCACTTAAGCCTCCTCAGCCTATGGACGCCTGCAACTGGACCTGTTTGCAGCAACACTGTTTTCACATGCCTGTTCGAAGCCATTATGGCTTTAGCGAAATCCCTCTTCTTGGAGGTTAAATTATCGGGCACTCTGAAAACTGCGATGTCTCCGACGATGTCAAATGAACCTATCGGAATCTTCAACCTGACCATCAACCAAAATATACGGCAACAGCTAATCTATTTCAATTTCCCTAACATAAAGACTCTTTAACCACTTTTCTGAAACTAATGGGTATGAGGATGATGTAGATGGGGGATGAAGACTCCACAGGCATCGAGTACCAATGCCTCAACTGCTCTGAGAAGATTTCTAGCAAACAGCTTGCTGTAACTCCTGAGATTAAATGCCCATTCTGCGGCTACAGGGTTTTGAGGAAGATTAGGCCTCCTGTGGTTAAGCGCCTGAAGGCGATTTAGGTTCGGTTAAGAAAGCTTCATGTGATGAGGTTTGGGGAAGCCTGATAGGTTCGAGCTGATTGCTGAAACAGCTCGTAGAAGAGGTTTCTTCTGGCCATCCTTCGAGATCTACGGCGGTGTAGGCGGCTTCATAGATTTAGGGCCTTTAGGCTCTGTTATGCTGAGGAGAATTGAGGAGAAGTGGAGAGACTTCTTCATTAGGAAACATGGTTTCCTCGAGATTTCAACGCCTGTTGTAATGCCTGCCAAGGTTTTTGAGGCTTCAGGGCACCTTGAACACTTCAAGGACCCGATGGTTGAGTGTCTGAGTTGCAGACGCCGCTTCAGGGCTGACCAGCTTCTTAAGGCGTCTGCTTCAGTTGAAACAGAGGGTTTAGGGTTAGAGGAACTTGACGAACAGATTAGGGCTAAGGGTGTTCGATGTGTAGAGTGCGGTGGCGAGCTTTCGAAGCCGCAGTACTTTAGAACGATGTTCAGCACAACAATTGGGCCCTACAGTGACTCTGTTGGGTTCGGTAGACCTGAAGCAGCTCAGGGCATGTTTATCAATTTCAGGAGGCTTCATGAGGTTTCAAGGGGAAAACTGCCCATAGGCATAGCGCAGATTGGAACAGCCCTCAGAAATGAGATATCGCCTAGGCAGGGGCCTATTAGGCTTAGGGAGTTCACTATAATGGAGTTCGAGTTTTTCTTTGACCCTGAGAACTCTAGATGCCCCAACATGAAGGAGGTTGAGGATGAAACCTTGAGGATTGTGTCTAGGGAACTTAGGGAGAAAGGTGTCGAGGAACCTGTTGAACTCACTGTTGGTGAAGCTTTAAGGAGGGGCTACATTGTGAACGAGTGGCTTGCATACTTTATGGCTTTATCTAAATCCTTCTTGGTTGAGCTTGGTGTTGCATCTGAGAAGCAGAGGTTTCATGAGAAGCTTAAGGGTGAGAGAGCACACTACTCGGCTCAAACCTATGACCAGGAGATTTTTCTGGATAGATGGGGGTGGGTTGAGGTTTCAGGTCATGCTTATCGAGCAGACTACGACCTAACAGGACATGTTGAGCACTCAGGTGTGGATTTGAGGGTTTTCGTGGCTTCAGATAAGCCTGTTGAGAGGAAGGTTAAGGTTGCTGCACCAAACGCCTCGGTGATTGGGCCGCTCTTTAAGGATAATGCTGAAAGAGTTACGAAGATTATTTCAGGCATAAGCCCAGACTTGCTTGAAGCTGCTTTCAGGGATAAGGGCTACCATGAGGTGGAGGGCTACAGGATTCTTCCAGAGCACGTGAACTTCAAGCTTAGGGAAGTTAAGGAAACGGGGAGAAAGTTTATCCCTCATGTTGTTGAGCCGAGTTTCGGCGCTGAGAGGCTCCTATACGTTATTTTGGAGCAAGCCTACTCTGTGAGGGAGGGTAGAGTTGTGCTTAGGATACCCAGAGACCTAGCGCCGGTTCAGGCTGTTGTTCTACCGCTTGTTAGCAAAGATGGCTTACCTGAAAAGGCCATAGAGATCCAACGCATGCTGGTTAAAGAGTCACTTGACGTTGAGTACGATGACTCAGGCGCCATTGGAAGGAGGTATGCTAGAGCAGATGAGGCTGGAACACCTGTCGCAATCACAGTGGACTACCAGACCCTAAAAGACAATACAGTAACCCTTAGGGATAGGGACTCATGGAAGCAGGTCAGGGTCAGCATAAGCCATCTACCTCAGCTCCTGAGAAACTATTTGGCTAAGAAGATTTCTTTGGATACTCAACTTTAAGCTATTCTTTTAAACATCTTTTGGTTAAGGTTTAGTTAAAGTTTGGTTTAGCTTGTGGTGGTAGGTGATGACTTTCCCAGTAGAAACAGAGGCATCCATACATAGAAGGATTATGAAGAACTGTCAGGATCATGTTAGAAACATTGTAAGCGTGGTCAAGGAGCTAACTCTTATGGTGGATAGTGCTATTGAAAACAAAAGTAAAGGTGTGATGGAACATTACCAATCACTTTTAAGTATGCTTGAGAACGGTGAGAAGCTGAAAAACGTTTTTCTTAGGGAAGTTGTTTCCGTAGGCTCGCTTCTAGGGAACCGTGAAGATTTCCTGAGATTTGTTTTCAGAATAGGCGACATGGCTGACAATGCTGAGGGAGCAGCCTTCAGGCTTGCTGGAATTATTGAAAAGAAGTGGAAGATAGAGAAGAAGTACCTTGACGGTCTAACGAAGCTTTCTTCACTGTTGCTAGATGAGGTTACGAAGCTTCGTGAAACCACTATTGCTTTAGGCTTCAATCCCTCGAAGGCCATTGACCTGGCTTCTGCTGTTGAGGAAGTTGAGAAGAAGATTGATTCAAACTACAGAAACTTCCAAATGAGTGTCCTGAGCAGCAAGATGCCCCTGCAATCCATGCTCATCCTCAGAGATATAATAGAGCATATTGAGCTTATTGCAGACATAGGTGTGGATGTGGTGGACATAGTTAGGCTTCTGGCACTGTCAACTTGAGGCTGAGGTTATTGGGCGCTGACGCTGTTGTAGCTGAGCTTATTGGAACAAGACTTATTATTTGGGATCCAGCTGTTGGCACAGAGCTCTATAGGAAGGGTTTTTATGGTAAGCCTGTTGGGATACCTAAGCCTAAACCTGAGGAGAACTTTAACACTCCCCTAATGCTAGACCTGATGGAGGGCCTATACCTACAGGAGAAGCGTATGGTTAGCGTTGTTGACTCAAACACTAAGAAGCCAATTCCGAGAAGCTTAATTCTAAGCCTCGCCGGCAAAACGCATCGAGGCTTCAAGCTGCTCTATATGACCTACAGAGACTTGAGGGAGAAGGGCTACATTGTTACGCCTGGAATAAAGTTCGGGGCAGACTTCGCAGTCTATGAGCATGGACCTGGAATAGACCATGCACCTTTCCTAGTGTCTGTTAGGACCAAGAAGGATAGGCTGGGATCCTTCGAGATTGTTAGGGCAGGTAGGTTGGCTACAACTGTTAGGAAGCAGTTCATAATTGCGGTTCCTGAGCCGAAAACCAAGAAGATAAACTACCTAATGTTCAAATGGTACAAGGCATAATACGAATCTTCATAATTAATTTTTCCACGCTCACGCTAAGAGAAAATCTTTTATGCATTAAATTTTAAGTGCAGAAGTTAAAAGGTTCTATTAACAGAGCCCTAGGAGAGGCTTGGTTTGGATAGGAATCTAATTGTTCTCTGCGTGGCGGCAGGCATAGTTATGCTTGGCGTCGGTATAGTAGGGCCTATCCTGCCTTTCTATGCGTTGTCTTTCGGGGTCTCCTATGGTGTTGCATGTATGGCAATTTCAATTTTCGGTGTTGCTAGGCTTTGTATGGATGCTCCGGCTGGAAATATTGCTGATAAGCTTGGCAGAAAGCCTCTGATTGTTTCTGGAATGGTGGTGCTGTGTGTTTCTTCTCTTATTGCTGCTTTTGCTCAAGACATTTTGCAACTTCTATTGGCTAGGTTTGTTCAGGGTATTGGTTCGGCCTTGTATACCACGACTGCCATGACTCTAGTAGCTGATATTGCTCCACCTGAGAAGCGAGGTAGCTATCTGGGATACTATCAGGGTAGCTTCTTTTTAGGCGCAGCGGCTGGACCTGCCTTAGGAGGCTTCATAGCGGAGTTTGCAGGGTTTAGAGCTCCATTTTTCTTCTTAGGCACCCTCTCTGCTTTGGGAGCTTCATTTGCAGGAGTAATGGTTAGGGAAAGCTTTGTTAAGATGAGGACGGCGCCAGTGAGAGGATCTGGATACTCTAACCTAAGGACAACTTTCCGTAATCGGCTTCTTATGCTTTCCTACATGGCTGGTTTAGTAACGATGCTGATGATGGTGGGAATGAGGTTTACGTTGATGCCGATATACGGGAGAGATTACCTAAATCTAAGTTACGCTCAGATTGGGGGGCTATAAGTGTCTGCGCCATCGCCAGCACAGCTGTCATAGCTTGGACGGGTAAACTACTTGACAGGTTTGGCAGTAAACCTTCACTTGTCTACGGCTTCCTGTTCTCCGCGTTAACGATATATGCTTTCACGTGGTCAAACGATTTTCTCACATTCACGTTGATCAGCATCTTCTTCGGTGTCGCTTCAGGCGTCGTCAACCCAGCTCAAGTTGCCATCGTGGCTGACCAGGCTTCACCTAACCATAGAGGATTAGCCGTGGGACTTTACAGATCGTTCAGTGACGTGGGGATAATCACAGGCCCCTTAATTGCGGGTTTCCTCATCGACATACTAAATATTACAAGCTCATTTATAATTATCTCCCTTATTTCACTAGTAATTGGAATAGCTACTCTCCTCCTTCCTCTACAAAAGAAAAGCAAATAGAAAGATTGAATAGACAGAAAATATTGCTATGGTGAGTATGCAAAGAATCAGTATCTTCATTCCAGTTTATAGAGAGTCAGCATTACTGGATGCTTCATTGAAAAGTTTGATTGAAGACCCTTACAGACGTAAGGAGATATTTGTTGTCATAGACGAGCCAACAGCAAGGAGCTTAGAGCTTACCGAGAAATACGGAAACAAAGTTAGGTTCATCCTCAACGGGAAAAGAAAGGGGAAGGTGAATGCGTTAAATGAAGCCATAAACCTTTCTAAGGGTGATCTCTTCCTCTTTCTCGACGATGATGTGAAGGTATCGAGAAATCCCGGTGCTTTCTTAGCGTCTATTTCTGATGAACTGGATAAAGCTGACTTAATACAGGTGAAGGAGAGGACGATTAGAGAATCATTCTTAGCCAAGATGGTTGGCTACGATGACGTGGGCTTCAACTTTGTTTATTTTATGTTTTCCAAGCTGCTTGGAAGATGTCCAGGGGTGAGTGGCCCTGCCTTTGCGATTAGGAGAGATGTTTTTGAAGAAGTAGGTGGGTTTAGGAGGGTTATACAGGATGATTTTGACATAGGAATTAGAGCATTCCTCGGAAACAAGAGGTTCAAATTTGTGGAAAATATGGAGGTTTCAGCTGAAGCACCAGCCTCCTGGAAAGAGTGGTTCAAACAAAGAAGAAGATGGGGTTTTGGAGCAGCACTGTGTATTAAAGATTATTTCAAACAATTACTTCGAATGGTGGTGAGGTACCCACAAGTTCTGGTTCCCAGCCTATTTTTCATATTTCCCTCGTTGACCCTGCTCCTTTCTCAATTTTTTATTTCTAATGCATTGGTAGAAAAATTGCTCATGGTTTTTCTGACGTTTATGCCAATGAAGCTCAGCATTCTAATGCTGCCAATATCTTTAACATTAATGGGCATAGTGTTCGTTAAGAACATGTTATTGTCGTTTGTTAGCTTTGGGTTTTTTTCAGTTCTTTTCTATCTTATGGCAAAAAGATTGGATTACAAATTTAGCCCAGTAGAATTCGCTTTCTACTTCTTTGTTTACAGCCCAATGTGGCTTTTCATAGTAATAGTGAGCTTAATCAAAGTGTTTCTTTTTTCTACGAAAATGGAATTGGAAGATTCCTTAGAGCTGTAAAGTCTCCAGATCTGTTATAGCCCAGGATTTCAGAGGATACCTAGCTGGATTACGCTAACATTTTTAAATGGTGCGGGAGGAGGGATTTGAACCCTCGAACCCCTACGGGACAGGCTCCTGAAGCCTACGCACAAAAAGAGCTGCGCCTTTGACCATACTTGGCAACTCCCGCATCCAATAATTGATTAGGAAACATCTTTAAAGGTTATATGAGTTGCTTTGAATAATTTAATATGCACAGGCGTTTCACTTTCACCTATCTCTCTTAGTTATATCGCGGTATTCCACAAATCACTACCATGGAGGCTAATAGAAGTGTTCTCCGTAGATGAATTCATTAAGAATAATGAGGAGTTAGCGAGATATAGGGCTGAGGTTGAAGAACTGCTTGAAAAACTTCAGCTTGAAATGTCGGTTTTGAAGCTGATAAATAAGCGTTAGCCAGCTCACTCATACGGCTTTTAACTCAAGACCAAGCGAAAAATATGCGATTTTATTTTAATACAACCTTCCCAGCATGTGATAGGCTCTGTTCTATTCGCAGAGCAATTTCATTAAGAAAAAATTAGTGGGGGAGGGTAGATGAAAGCTCAATATTCAACAACGAGATCTTTTACAACTTTTCTATTCTTTAAAGGCCGTAGTGTAAGGTCTCCATCCACAACTGTTCGACAGGCAAGTTTCGGCTTCCCATTAATCATCATTGTGCATCGGCCGCATAGACCCCTATTACACGCAGAGTGACTGTAGTACGAGAGGGTTTGATCAAGGTTCTCGTATATGTAGTCAAGTGCATCCATAACTGTCATCTGCTCCATGAGGGGTACTTGGTAAGTTTTTAATCTGCCAGCTTTGTCTTTAGATGGGGTAAACCTGAAAACTTTCACATTGATTTTTCCGCTCATCTGTTAGCCCTCCTCCACTTTCTCTATTGTTTTCAGGATGTACTCATCATAGTTGTGAACTCCTTTAGGCAACTCGATTTTGGTGGTGGTTACAGGTATTTTCTCAAGTTCCATTCTGTTCATGTCTTTTTTCACAACTATTTCTTTAAGCCACTCATCATTGTTCGTGTTAGGGAAATCTGAGCGGAAATGCACCCCTCGACTTTCTGTTCTCATTTTAGCGGCTTTCGCTATGGCTTCAGCTACTTGAACCATGTTTCTTAATTCTAATGCGTCTATCCACTCCTTGTTGTATCTTCTGTCTTTTGAGGCGGTTGCAAGTTTCGGAACCTCTGGGGTTACGGCTTCAACTGTTTCGATTGTTTTTTCTATTCCCGAGTTGTTTCGTATTATGCCAAGACCTTTGGTAACAGCTGCCTGCAGCCTCTTTTTAGCGTTAATTGGTTTTGTTCCCTTTTCGTTTTTGATTGGGCGAAATATCACTTCAATCAGACTATTCAGTTGACTTTCATCAATTTTCTGGTAGGCTGCTGCTTTCGCGTAGTCAGCTGCAGACTCCCCTGCAACTTTCCCCTCCACAAGCATTTCTGTTGTGGCCGCTGTGACACGGTTCGCTCCAAACATGCCTCCTGTGCATTCCCCTGCCGCATAAAGACCTTTGATGGTGGTTCTGCCTTTCCTATCGATTTTTATTCCTCCCTCAAAGTATTCAGCTAATGGAGCAACTTCAACAGTGCCTCCTGCCTTCAGTTCCTCAACTATGTCGCTGTGGTCTGCCCCCTCAAATCTCCAGCCGGGAGTCCAAGATTGTCTGCAGGCTGAATCTTCAATTATCTTAAACGGTATATCTTTAATAGAGAAATATACGCCGCCGTGCGGAGAGCCGAAGCCGCTTTCAATCTCCAATTGGCAGGCTCTTGATAGGAAAAGCTTGTTCCACTCGGTTGTAGTTGCTATCTCCGCGATTTTAGGTGGATAATACTTATGTATGAATTGTTTTCCCATGCGGTTCAGGAGATTGCCATGGTACATGGAGAAGACGTAGAGGAAGAGGCTGCCTTTATGCTTCAGAGGCCATATTATCGTGTTGTTGCAGAAGGTTACCATTTCCATGTTAATCAATTCTGCTCCAGCCCTGTAAGCCATAGCAATTCCGTCGCCAGTCATCTCTTTGCTTCCTGAATTTTTTTCGTAAAGCTGATGGGCTCCGCCTGTCGCCAACACCACAGATTTAGCTTTGAAGAGTATTATTTTCCCTGTGTCAACTTTCAGCCCTATGGCTCCTGCCACACCTCCTTCGCTGGTAAGCAGATCCAGAACCATTATGTTGCTGAACTTCTGCACTTCGTACTTCTTTAACCCGTTCAAAAGAGCCTTCATTATTTCTTGGCCGTTGGTGATAACTTCACGTTCTCCATGGTAATTTATTTTCATACCCCAATCTACAAGTTCCTTAACTCGACCCGGTGCATCCTCAACAAAAAGTTCCACAAGCTCCTGGTTGTTTAGATGAAATCCTGTTGTAACTATGTCCTCGAAAAATTTCTCCTTACTATCCTCCTTATCTGCCCGCTCATACCCCATGTTAAATAGGCTTTTGCCATCTAGGCCAATGTCAGCGCCAGCCATCGGCGTGATTCCGCTACTCTCAAAACGTCCTTTTGAGATAACGGTTGTCTTCACACCTTTCGCTGCAGCGGATATTGCAGCTCTAAGTCCTGCGCCGCCAGCACCAATTATCAGCACATCTGTCTCTACAACTTCATCAATCTTTTTCTCTTCCAAGAATTATCACCTTTAAGTAACATGTAATGAATGGAAAATCTTTTTATGTTTTATGTAGGTGGAAAAAAGGGAGGTTACTGTTTCAGGTAATCCTCTATCTTTATCTTTTCCCAGAGTTCCCTCGATACGTCAGCCCTCTCCTCTGAAGGCAGTTCCACAGGGTTTGTTGCATCTATACCCAGCTTCGTGTTCATGTGACCGTGAATTGTTCTTCCCTTGATGGAGTAGCCTGATGGGTCTAGGGCGCTCGTATGTGCATCTGGAACAAAGAAGAAGTCTTGGTCAGGTTTAGTCCTAGTCATTATTGCCCACAAAACCTCCTTATCGCTGTTTATGTCCACATCCTCATCCACCACAACAGCCGTCTTAATGTAGAACTCGCTTGCCAGAGCCACCAGCGCAGTGTTCTTCCCCAAGCCGTCGTACTCCTTTCTAATCTGGACGTAAGCCAAGTACCTGCATACACCTGACTCAGGCAGAGCTACAGCTGTTACCTGAGGAATGAACTGCTTAACCCTCTTGTAGAGAATAGATTCCCTAGCAAGCTTAGCACAGTAGTTATGATCTATATGAGCGTTGAAGAGATCTAGGAAAATAGGGTTACGCCTATGCGTTATAGCTGAAACCTCAAAAACCTTGCTGTCGCTTCGTTGAGGACCATAGGTCCAAGGATACTCCCCAAACGGCCCGTCAACAGTTCTTTCCCCAGCCTTAAATCTGCCCTCAATAGCTATCTCAGAGTAAGAAGGCACTTCCAAGTCAACTGTTTCGCACTTCACCAGCTCCAGCGGTTCCCCAAGCAATGCACCAGCAACCCCAAGCTCATCAATGCCTAGAGGAACCTTTGATTGGGCTCCTAAAGCCAACGCTGGATGATGACCAATAGAAACAACAGCCTCCATATCTTTCCCAGCCCTCTCATACTTTCTGAATATGTGGGTGACGTGGCTTGCAGGCTCCATGAAAACAGCAAGTGTCCTCGAATCCTGAAGCATCATCCGATACATCCCTGCATTCCTAATCCCTGTATCAAGATCCTTCACTACTGTAACTCCAACATTTATGTAGGGTCCAGCATCCTTCTCGCAGTGTGTCGGTATAGGAAACTTCCTCAGGTCAACATCCTTCCCCTTAACCACAACATCCTTAACTGGACCTGAACTCTTAACTTCAGGCTCTAACCGGTTATCCTCCTTCTCCATATACTTCCAAAGCATTTTGTCCTCACTTGTCTCCAACATGCAGGCAAGCCTCCTACGGCTGGCAAACACATTGGAGAGAACAGGCATGTCGAAGCCCTTAGAGTTCTCGAATAGAACTGCTGGAAACTTGTTTTCAGCCTGAAACCTCCTCAGCACAGCAGACATCTCCCACCTGGGATCAACAGCCCTCTTAACCCTAACAATCTCCTCAGGAGCATTTTCCTCAAGATACTGAATGAAATACCTTAGATCCTTCGCCAAAACTGAACACCACACCTTTAACAAATCAACAATAAACCTATTTTACTTTAACTGTCCTATTCGCATAGATGGGTAGGATGCCGAGGAAGGCTTATGCTGCTTACCTTAACAGAGAAACAGGCAGAGACACTGAAGGAGGAGGCTCGGAGAAACTGCCCCGCAGAAACCTGCGGCCTACTGTTCGGTAGGAAAGACGAGAACGCAGCCAACATGGAAAGAATCGTTTTTCTACCAAACATAGCCTCGTCGCCTGTAAGATTTGAGGTTGATCCTATAGAGGCATACAGGGTTCTGGTTGAAGCTGATAGAGGGGGAGAAGATTTGGTCGCCATATTCCACTCGCATCCTGCTCCAGCTGAACCTTCATGTGTTGACCTAAACTACATGCGTCTTTGGGGAGAAACCATATGGCTTGTACTCTCCACGTTAGATTGGAGCTTCGCAACCTTCTACATGAAGAACAATGAGGTATGCAGTGTGAAAATCAGATTCATTGAGGAACCGCATAAAAAGAACTAGATTTCGAATTCTGAAACCATCTTCATCACTCTAGGTCTCTGCAGACTTCATGTAGGCTGATTAACGTCTTCCCAAGTTTGCCGCCGTAGTTGCAGGCTGTTATCAGCTTCACCCCTCCAACGGTTGTCGCCGCCTTTATTCCAAGCCTCATAGCTTTCTTTACAGATTCAAGACTCAGTCCGTTCACAAATATTTCGTAGGTACAGCTTACGCCCTTCGGTATTCTAGTGTCCTTAACTCTGTCCGCTATGCAGGCGCAGTAAGGATCGTTTGTTGTTGCAACCGCATCCTTATACGTCTTGCCTCCAACCTTGGTTCCTGAAGCAGCTACGCCGCCGGCACACGGCATGAAAACATAGTCAACCTCTCTGATGGCGTCGGCAGCAACCTCAGCAGCCATTAGTGTGGCTGCAGGCGACTCGCCTAGAATAAGGAAATTGCCTCCAGCCACGCCTTTCGTCACTCCAAGCTTCCTCTCAATGTAGAAGAATCCGTCCATTCTAGGTATCTTATACACTTCCCTCTCATAGAGATTCACTGGTTCCTCGTAGCCGTCTCCGAAATACCTTATCGGCGTGCCATCTATCTCAATGTAGTATTGTGTCAGCTCTCTAGGCATTGCGTTGAATGCTGCAGTGGTTGGAACAGGCACTACGCCCTTCCTAATTCGGGCAACAAGCCAGTAGTTGAGTTCTTCCTTCTGTCTATGTCCAACCTGTAGGACGTAGCCAGGTCTTCCGTCCGGGGTTTCGGTTACTTGGGCTTCCTGCTCTATGCCTGCTTCAGCAGGCCCCATTGTTGCTGACGCACCTAACCCCTTCGCTTCCTGAGCTGAAGCTAATGCCCACCTTCTCGTAGACGCAGTGATCAGAATCCTCCCAATATACGTTGAGAAGGTTTCTGCATACGTATCCTCTATCTCCACATTATTTACCTTCATAATTCACGCCGCCAAAATTCAGGTTCTTAACCTGTCTCCCATATGCGCATCAACTTCTTACTTCGTTTCGGCTTTATATGCGTATTCAAAAATCGTCTGAATACACTTAATAACCCAGCCCCTAAAACCATATTTACAGATATCCGGAACAACCTGATATCGCATTACGGAGTTGTTGCAAATGAGTGGAGAACTTTCAGTACCCGAGAAAGAGTTTGAAACCCGTGTGGCTCGCACCAAAAAAATACTGGTGGAAAAGGGGCTTGACGCCCTGTTGGCTGTGTCAGGCTACGCTGAGAGGGAGGGGCATGTGTGCTACCTGACCAACCACCACAGCTCATTTCCATTCAGCGCGTGGGATGGGTATAGAAAAGGTTTAGGCTACTCAGCAGTACTTCTTCCCTCAGATGGGTCGTCCCTCCTAATTATGCCTATGGACTACCAGAAGGATGCTCTTATCGGAGTGGAATCAGTCAAGGTTGAAGCTAATCTTGCAGCTGGAATTGTAGGTTGCCTAAAGGAGAAGAAGCTTCTTGGAAAGAAGATAGGAGTAGCGGGTATGGACATACTTCCAGCCGGACTCTACAAAGAGATTTGTCAGTCTACGCCGGAAACAGCGTTCGTTGAGGCAAATGAAGTGCTTGAGGCGCAGAGGATGATTAAAAGCGATGTAGAGCTGAAGCTTCTACGTGAATCGGCGAGAATAGCTGACATAGGGCTGGAGGCAGGGTTAAACGCTGTGGTAGACGGTGTGGCGGAGTACAAGGTTGGTTTAGCTGCTGCTGAGGCCGCTATGGAAGCTGGAGCAGACTACATAGTGCGCACACGTGTCCACTCAGGAGTTTGGACCGCAAAACCTAGGTGGCCTGTTGCCACACACAAGAAGATTAGGAAGGGCGAAATGGTAACACTTGACTTAATAGGCTGGCGTAAAAACTATGCGTTCGACGTGTTCAGAGCAACTGTTGCTGGGAAACCCACTGAGCAGCAGAAGAAGCTTCTTGAAGCAGGCGCAAAAGTAACTGAAGCACAGATAAAATCGATTAAGCCAGGTGTAACCGCTGAAGAAACCTGCTCCGCGGTAACTCAGCTTCTTACAGAGTTAGGCTACAAGCAGCACATGAGACAATTCGGGCATGGAATCGGCATAGATGTAGTTGAGAACCCCTATACATTGCCCGGAAACAAAACAGAGCTGAAAACAAACATGGTTCTATGTCTGGAGCCAGGAATCACCATTCCTGAACTTGGCTCCGTTAGAATAGAGGATGAAGTTATAGTCACCGAATCTGGAACAGAGCTGATAAGCCACTGCCCAAGAATCCCTTGGTAGACTAAAAATACTATCTGCGAAGCCGGAGCTGGCAACATAATAGAGCTGGCTCCGCATGTTTTTGTGGAAACAAATTTATAGTCACGCTGACATAGGTTGTGAAATGGTGCTGTGAAGTTGAAGATTCTAGGTATTGTTTGCAGCCCCAGAAAGGAGGGTAACACAGAGATTCTGGTGCAGGAAGCATTGAACGCGGCTAAAGATGCGGGCGCGGAAGTAGAGTTGCTTAGAATATCAGAGCTTAAGATAACTCCATGCGATGCATGTAGAACCTGCAGCAAAAACGGGAAATGCTGGATTCAGGATGACATGCAGAAGGTCTACGAAAAGCTTCTTGAAGCTGATGGAATCATAATTGGAAGCCCAGTGTACTTCTGGACTATGAGTGCCTACGCGAAGCTGCTGATAGACCGAACACTTGCGTTAAGGTTTCCTGAGATGAGGCTGGAGAACAAGGTTGGTGGAGCTATTGTTGTGGCTAGACGCAGAGGATGCGTAGCTACCTTATCTGCGCTTAACACATTTATGCTAGGGCAGGAGATGATCACCGCAGGGCTAGGTGTTGAGGCTTACGCTGGTGATAAAGGAGCGGTTAGGAAAAACGAGGAAGACATGAAGAACGCTAGGGAACTGGGAAAACGTATTGTTAAACTCATAAAACTAAGACAGTGAGGAGTATGAAAAAGCAATGCTTTACTGGTAGTCAAAGTTTCTTAACATTAAACATCTATATGAATTATGGTTGAAAAATCTTGGGTATGTGTAACGAGAGAGTAAAGAACATCGGTTTCACAAAGATTCGGCAGTTTTTCGATATGGCTAGAGGAATAGAGGGCATAATTAACCTTGGCTTAGGAGAACTGGATTTTGATACTCCGGTTCACATAAGAGAAGCTGCAAAAAAAGCTTTAGACGACAGTTTCACGCGTTATACAACTAACGCTGGGATTATCGAGTTAAGAGAAGCAATCTCTAGGAAGTTTAAAAAGGAAAATAGTATAGATGCCGACCCGAAATCAGAAATCTTAGTTACCTGTGGTGCTGCTGAAGCTATCTGTCTGGTTATGCAAACTGTTCTCAATCCCGGTGATGAAGTTCTAGTTTCAGACCCATGCTTCGACATGTATCAGCCGAACGTCCTAGCTGCTGGCGGGTTTCCTGTTTCTGTTCCGCTCAGGGAGGAGGAATGGTTCCTTATGACGCATGGTGAAGTGGAGAAGAGGTTGTCGAAGCGTAGTAAGGTGGTTGTATTAAACACGCCGAACAACCCTACGGGTTCAGTAATGTCTAGGAGTGAGTTGGAGAAGTTTGCTGATCTAGCTGTTGAACATAACCTCCTAGTAGTGTCAGATGAGGTTTATGAGAAAATGGTGTACGACGGTGCTGAGCATTGCAGTATAGGCTCATTGAACGGGATGAAAGATAGGACTGTTACGATAAACAGTTTCTCCAAGACATACGCCATGACAGGATGGAGGATAGGGTATCTTGCTGCAGATAGGCAACTTGTTTCCCAGATGATTAAGATTCACAGAAACTTTGTTACTCACGCATGTTCAATTACGCAGAAAGCGGCGTTAGCTGCGCTGGAGGGCCCGCAGGATTTCATTGAGGAGAGAGTAAGGGAGCTTGATAAAAGGAGGTTGCTGCTAGTCAAAGGTTTAAATGACATCGATGGAATTACATGCACGATGCCGAAAGGAGCCTTCTACGCTTTTGCTAATGTTAAAGGGCTGGAAAAAAAGTCTGAAGATTTAACAAGGTTTCTCATAGAGAAGGCAAGGGTTTTAACGGTTCCAGGCAGTGGTTTTGGAGAAAATGGTGAGGGGTATCTTAGGTTTTCTTACGCAACGGAGGTAAATGAAATAAATGAGGCGCTGGATAGAATTGAGGGGGCTTTAAGAAGTTAGGGGGTGTTCGAATATGCCGGTTCGTGAAGTGGAAGGCGTTATACCTGCCATGATAACTCCGTTTAAGAAGAATGAGGATATTGATTTTGATGGCCTTAGAGAACTTACACGTTTCCTGGTTGAGAATGGGGTGCATGGATTGCTGCCAGCAGGCACAACTGGGGAAGGACATTTAATGACTTTTGAGGAAGTTCAAGAGGTAACCAAGGCGGTCTTAGATGAAGTTAATGGAAAGGTTCCAGTGGTGGGAAATGCTTCCTCCCCTGGAACCGCTATTGCCGCTAAAAGGGCTAAGGCGCTTGAAGACCTAGGATGCGAACTCATAATGGCTGCACCG
>Ga0315280_10001903_pt1 | contig 34842 bp, 33 predicted proteins | sample YL17G06_40_MG_FD_203697 | JGI IMG/M metagenome (GOLD analysis project Ga0315280, IMG submission 203697) | Sediment microbial communities from Yellowstone Lake, YNP, Wyoming, USA - YL17G06_40 | ecosystem: Environmental > Aquatic > Freshwater > Lake > Sediment | place: USA: Wyoming | collected...
CGCCGCCTGGCCTGCCGTACGGACGCCCCCGCGTGGTACGCGACCCAGGTCGGGCGCAAGGTGGAACTCCGCCAGACGGGCACCGACGCGTTGCTGGCGACCATCCGGCCGCCCGCCGCCTGGGGCGACCGGTGGGCGTGGAACACGACGGAGGGCGGCTTCTACATCGAGTGCCGCCACCTCGTAGCCACAACGGTCACGGACGAGCAGGCCAAGGCGCTGCTGCCGACGATGCGGGCCGCCGTCGCCGCCCTGCACGAGGTCTGGGAGAAGTGCCGCGAGGTCGAGCGGACGCTCGGCCGCGACCTGGACGGCCTGGAGGGCATCGTCCAGGACATGGCGGCCGGCGTCGACGACCCCGAGTCGATTGACGTGGCCTACGTCCGCGACGCCCTGAACGCCCAACTGGACGACGAGGTCGTCGAGGGCAGCCAGTGCCCCGCCTGCGGCGAGCGGCGGGTGGACTACCTGGTGTGGCAGAAGGACGAGGTGCACGTGAAGTGCACCACCTGCGGCAAGCGGTACGCGCCGCCGGCAAAGTAGGAGTGAACCATGTTGACGCTGAAGCAAAGGCAAGAGCGGGCCGCACGTCGCGCCGCGCGGATCGCGGCGAAGCACGAGGCCATCCGGCAAGCGGCCCTGGAACACGGTGAAGCACAGAGCGAAGGGAGCACGGTCATGAAGAAGAACGAGGTGAAGGTCGGCAGCCAGTACGTTGCGAAGGTGTCGGGCAGGTTGGCCCAGGTCTGCATCGACGGCAAGAACCCGCACGGCGGGTGGGACGCCGTCATAATGTGGAGCTCGTCGTAATGTTGAGTTTGGCATCCTCGCCCTCTCGTCTTGCGTGGTTGTTGCTGCGGATCTCCACATAACAACGAGGTGTCCGTCCGTGGTACCTTGCTGCTTCTTGAGCCCGCGATGGGCGCGGGCCAAAAAGGAGAGCAAGCCATGTTGGAACAGTTGATCAGGAAGCGCCACGTTCGTGCGTGGCACCAGGGGACGCTTTTCGCGCCGTACCTGGAAGGTTTTCTCGAAGAACTGGCTGCACAGGACTTCAATCGCCACTCGATCTGCCAGAGGTTGTGCGCGGTAACGTGGTTCGCCGAGTACCTGCGGGATCAAGGCGTCCGTGCGATCTCCGACATCACCGAATCGCATGTCGAGGACTTCGCCGCCGCGCAAGGCCGGGAACGGGGATTCTATTGTATCCCACACAGACGCAAGGCGATCAAAGACCTGCTCGGGCACCTCGAGCGCAGAGGCGCGTGGATACGGCCACCCAAACCCGAGCCTACGGGGCCAGTCGCGGAGTTCCTGCGCTCGCTCGCCGAGGAACGCGGCCTGGTGCATCGCAGCATCGAACCCTATCGGCGCCACTTGAACCGTTTCCTGGAATGCGCCGGATGCGATGGCACGCGAGAAGGCCTCGCCAGGCTGACAGCCCGGGATGTCGACGGCTTTATCGTGAAGATGGGCCATTGTTACAGCCGCAGGACCATGGGCGGCATCTGCGTATGCATCCGAGGATTGCTCCGCTATCTTTACCGTGAAGGCATCCTGGCGTCCAACCTGTCCGCGATGGTGCCATCGCCCCGGTACTACACATTCGAGCGCATGCCATGCGCGTTGCCCTGGGAGACGGTCCATCGGATACTCGACGCAGTCGACACTACGCGGCCGCGCGGACAACGCGACTTGGCCATGTTGAAGCTCCTGGTGACCTATGGGCTCCGATCCGGAGAGGTCGGCGGACTTCGGCTCCAGGACGTCGACTGGCGCCGTGACTTGATTCTCGTTCGACGGTCGAAGGCGGGGCGGCCGCTGAGGCTGCCGCTCATGCGTGACGTGGGCGAGGCCATTCTGGCTTATCTGCAAAAGGGTCGTCCCAAGACGAAGTGTCGCGAGATATTTGTCCGCGTCCAATCTCCCCACACGCCATTGCGTGGGCACGTCGGCCACATTGCCACCTATTACATGCGCAAGGCTGGGATCGAGAGCTTCCGCACTGGAGCGCATGTGATTCGGCACTCGTTCGCCGTCCACCTTCTCCGTCAGGGCAAGCCGCTCAAGACGATCACGGATCTGCTCGGGCACACGGATCCGCACACGGCGTATCACTACACGAAGCTTGCCCTGGAAGATCTTCACGATGTCGCCCTCCCGGTTGCGGAGGTGATGCCATGACCACCACCGCATTCCGCAGCGCACTCGGCGAGGATATGGCGTCGTACCTGGCGTTGAAGCGCGCAGTAGGCTTCAAGGCCAAGAACATCGAGAAGATCCTCCGCCGGTTCGACAGATTCCTCGTCCACCGCTTTCCGGATGCGCGCGATCTGTCGCTGCCGATCCTGGAGGCGTGGCTCGCATACCCGCCGGACCTCAAGGCCGCCACACGCGCGTTGCGCATGACCACCATCCGGCAGCTCTGCCTTTACCGGCAACGGACGCAGCCTGGCGTCTACGTGCCGGACAAGCAGAATGCCTGGAAGATCTGGCCTCGGCGACTTCGCTACAAGCCGCACATCTTCACGACGGATGAGGTCAAGCGGCTGCTTCGGGCGGCGCTCGAGTTGCAGCCGTATCGAGACAACCCGCATCGGCCTCAGACCTTCTTCAACCTTTTGCTCCTGCTCTACGCGACGGGTCTGCGGATCTCCGAGGCGCACGCGCTCCGCGTGGGCGATGTCAACTGGTCCGAGGGAACGCTGCTCATTCGCGAGAGCAAGTTCTTCAAGACGCGGCTCGTCCCGGTCAGGTCCGACTTGCTGGAGAGCCTGCGCGGCCATCAGGCGCTTCGTGGCCTTCCGACGGCGCCAAGTTCCCTTGATCTGCCCTTCTTCCAGCGAGAGCGCGGCCGTGACTACGGATTGGAAGGCCTGCGCAAAGTCGGCATTGGCCTGCTGCGTTCTGCCGGCCTCAAGCCTGCTGCAGGACGTATCGGGCCGCGTTTGCACGACTTGCGGCACACCTTCGCGGTCCGGTGCATCGAACGTTGGTGCGCCGACGGCCGCGACGTGCAGAACCTGCTGCCGCGGCTGGCCACGTACATGGGCCACGCGGATATCAGGTCGGCGCAGTACTACCTGACGATCACGGGCACGATCCTGCGCCACGCCGCGGCTCGCTTCGAGCAGGCCTGCTCGCCCGGAAGGAGGAGGTGAGCCATGATTACAACGAAGCCACTGTTCTCGCTGGTCCAATCCTTCTTCGACGTGGCGATGCCGCAGCGGGGCTGGAGTCACCTGACCGCGATCTCGTATCGAGATGCACTCAAGCTGTTGTTGCGCTACGTGATGGCCCGCACGGGGCGACCGGTCGTCAAGCTCGATGTCGCCGACCTGACGCCAGAGGTCGTCAGGGCCTTCCTCACGCCTCTGGAGGCCGACCGAGGCAATCAGGTCGCGACGCGCAACACCCGGCTTGCGGCGCTGCGAGCCTTCTTCCTGTACGTTGCGGTCGAGGAGCCTGTCTTCGGCGAGCAGTGCCGTCGCATCTGCGCACTGCCGCTTAAACGTGCGCCTGTCCGCACCGTCCCGTACCTCGAGCCGGACGAGATGAACGCATTGCTCATGGCACCGGACCGCACGTCGCGGCTCGGCCGCTTCCACCACCTGATCATCCTCTTCCTCTACAACACCGGCGCTCGCGTTGCGGAACTCGTGGGCGTTCGCGCGGTCGACCTCCGCCTTGACGGGCTCCACGGGCAGGTGCTCCTGCGGGGCAAGAGGAAGAAGGATCGCATCTGTCCGCTGTGGCAGAACACAGTGGCGGCGCTTCGAGAACATCTGACGGAAATCGGGATCGCGCCCGATTCCGACCAGCGGATCTTCCTGAATCGCCGGGCCGAACCGCTGACGCGTTATGGCGTAAACTACATCCTCCGTGTCTACGCAAGAAAGGTGGCCGCATGCATACCGTCCATTGCAGCCAAACGCGTCTCGCCCCACACCATCCGGCACACGACTGCCGTGCATCTGCTCAATGCGGGTGTCGACATCAACGTCATCCGGGCCTGGCTCGGCCATGTCGACGTGCGCACCACGAACATCTACACGGAGATCAACCTCGCCACGAAGCGCCAAGCGATCGAGATGTGCGCTGCGCGTGGCATAGTTCGTGGCAAGCGGTCCGCATGGAAGAAGTCGCCGGACATTCTGGCGTGGCTGGAAGCGATGTAACCGATGCGCAATGTGGAGAAACGAGGGCGTCCCCCTCCGCATATACGCGACATTGGAAAGGCAACTCAACATTACGACGAGCTCAACATTATGACGGCGTCCCACCCGCCGTGCGGGTTTTCCGCGTCGATGCGGACGACGACCACCTTGTCCGACACCTTGGCCCCGTAGCGCCCACCCAGTTTCACCTCGTGCTTCTTCATGATCGACTCCTTTCACTGGCGTCCCATGGGGACGGTGCGTTACAGGCCGACCTCTTCCGCGAGGCGGCCCTGCTGCTCGGGCCCACCGACCAGTTCGATGAGCCGCTCGGTGAACCACCGGAGTTCTCGGTTCACCGCAGTATTCTTGGTCTTGGCTGGCTGGAGGTAGGCGACGATGGCTGCTACTGCTTCCGGACTCAAGGCGTCGCTGAGGACGCCCCTCAATACGGCGGCCTGCTCGCCCGAATAGGCCACCATCTCGTGGCGTCCGCTGGTCGGCGTCGGCTCCTTGGCGTCGATCTTCTCCGCGAGGAATGTCTGCCACGCTTCGCGCGTCATCGGCGCGTGGGCCTGGACGCTGCCGGGCCGCTCAACGCGCCAGAGACGCCCGTCTTCGGGGTCAACCGCCACCTTGGCCTGGCCCCGCGCCAGGCGGTTCGCTTCTCGAATCGTCAGGGTCTTCTTCATCTCGTGCTCCTTTCGTGTTCGCCCCCCACCCCGCCTTCGCCAAGGCTTCGGCGGGCATGCCCTGATCTACATGGTGAGGCGAACACGAAACGCGAAGGAGAACCAGATGACGCGACGACGCGAAGACCACCGCGAAGGCCGGACGATCTGGCGGGCCAGGTTCATCGACGCCATCAGCCGCGAGCAGGTCGGCCAGGCCACCTTCAGCGCCGACTCGGTCGAGGAGGCCCGCCAGCGGGCCTGGCGCATCGCCGCCGGCGGCTTCGGCACGCCCGAGGGGGCGTGGGTCGTCGGCGGCAACGACATCGACGTCCGCGTGGAGCGGGCGTCCAGGTAACCGAGAGGAGCGAGAACCATGAGAACGACGCGAATCGACATCGAGGGGCGGCGGGGCCACTATGCGACGGTCAGCCGCCGCGAGGGCACGAGGGTCATTGAGATTGTGGTCCTGACGCCTGACCGGCCGGGGCCGCTGGGCGGCGGCGAGACGTTCAACGCCGACGCCACCAGCGAGGACAGCCAGCGCTACGCGGCCGCGTTGCTTCAGAAGCGGCTCGACGGCTACCAGGGCACGCAGGGCGACGTGGCCGACTACCTGCGGGCGATTCAGAACTTCGCCGACTAAGGCGACCAGAACAAGGAGCAGACCATGAAGACGGCGGCACGCAAGACCGAGAACGTGATGGGTAAGCGCCTGCGGGTAAACGACGTGGTCATTCGCGGCGGGTATGAGTGGGTCATCGACCGCATCGCCTTCGAGCCGGATTTCCCGCGCTACGTTTGCACCTGCCACTGGTCGGGCAACGGGGCGGACCCCCAGTTCTTCAACAACAACTTCGACACCGCCCAGCGCGACGACATCCCCTGGACGCGGGTGGTGAACCCCAAGCCCCGCCGGCTGGTCTGCCGCACCGAGGCCCCGGCGTGGTACGCGACCCAGGCCGGCCGCAAGGTGGAACTCCGCCAGACCGGCACCGACAAGGTACTGGCGACCATCCGGCTGCCGGCCGCCTGGGGCGACAAGTGGGGCTGGAACCTCATCGACGGCGGCGTCTTGGTGGAGCACACGGCCCGGTAGGAGAGGCCAGGCGACGGGCCTCTTACGGAGGCCCTCAGCCCGGCAATTCCGCCGGAAGGAGTATCGCATGGCGTGGCGACCAAAGAAGAACCTGCTCCAGGGCGAGTTGGACAACACCGTGCCGGGCCAGGTCACGGGCTGGCTGGAGTTCCGGGGGATGTCGGACATCGTCCGGCTGAACCTGGCGGGCAACTTCCACGAGGACATCCGCGGCAAGAAGATCCGCCTGCGCAACCGAGCGCCGCAGGCCGACTGCCCGTCGAGCATGGACCGGTTCGTGGCGCAGCAGACGGGCACCGTCGGTGACATCACGGCCGGGTTGCCGCCCCACCCGTACACGATGTACCCGTACGTCGAGTGGTACAGCCACGAGAACGGTCGCGTGGTGCTGGAGTTCGATGCGGATGAGGTGGAGGTCGTGGACCAGTAAGGGATGCCCGGCGATAGCGTCGGCAGGAGGAAACCATGAAGAGGCATGAGGCCAAGGTTGTCAGCTCGCGCCCCCTGGGGGGGCACGTATGCGGCGGGCCGCTGGTGAAGGACGGGCGGAAGGTCCGGTGCGAACGGTGCTCGTACCAGAAGCCCCTGCGCCGAGACGGCCGTCCGCCGCGGCTGGCCAACGGCACACAGGTTCATGTCAAGAGCGACCACTTCGCCGAGGAGTGCGACGGCGTCGTCACCAAGGCCGAATACGACGCCGGGTGGCTCTACCGCGTCCGGCCGACGCGCGGCGACGCGCCGTCCGTCGCCAGGAACCAGGAGGGCGAGTACTGGTTCTGGGACTTCGAGGTGTCGTCCCTGGGCCGCAAAAAGGGGTAGGCGGGCGGCGTCCGGAATATTCCGGAATCCGCCTTGCATGGGGGCGAATTCCATGCCCTGATCCACATAGACGAATGGGCATGCGAACCAAGAAGGGAAAGGAGCCTGGCGATGATCACCACGAAGCAAGCCGAGACGGTCCTCCCGACCATGCGGGCGGCGGTCGCCGCCCTGCACGAGGTCTGGGTGAAGTGCCGCGAGGTCGAGCGGACCATCGGCCACGACATGGACGGCCTGGAAGGCGTCATCCAGGACATGGCGGCGGGCCTGGACGACCCCGAGTCCATCGACGTGGCCTACGTCCGCGACGCCATCAACGCCCAGGCGGACGAACTGGTGGACGAAGCCGATGCATGCCCGAAGTGCCACGAGCGGAACACTGACAACCTGGTCTGGCAAAAAAACGGCAAAGTGAAGTGCACGACCTGCGGCAAGCGGTACATGCCGCAGGGCAAGTAGGAGGTCGCCATGTTGACGCTGAGACAGAGACAAGAGCGGGCCGCACGTCGCGTCGCGAGGATCGCGGCGAAGCACGATGCCATTCGGCAAGCGGCCGCGCACAACGAACCGCAGCACCAGAGAAGGAGTCGAGTCATGAAGAAGAACGAAGTGAAGGTCGGTGGGCAGTACATCGCCAAGGTGTCGGGCAAGTTCGCGCACGTCCGCATCGACCGCGAGAACCCGCACGGCAGGTGGGAAGCGACGAACCTGGCCTCGAAGAAACCGGTTCGCATTAAGTCGGCCCAACGACTGAGGGCCGAGGCCGGCGTAAGCAAGGCCGAGGTCAAGGCCGCCAAGGTAGCCGTAGCCGCCCAGGTTGGCGCAGGGGCCAAACCGGCCGCCGACGCGGCCAAGGATGCCAAGGCCACGCCCGCGGCCGTCAAGGGCGAAAGCACCAACCCCCTGGAGGCCCACTACCGGGGGCAGAAGGACGCTGCCAAGGCCGAGAAGGCCGCCAAGGTTGCCGCGTACCGCAAAGAGGTGGCCGCGAAACTCGCCACGCCGGACCCCGAACTGGATGCCGGCGCCAAGGCCGCTGAGGCAAACCGTGCTGCGAAGAAGGCCAATGCCGCCAAACCCAAGGGCGAGCGGAAGCCCGGCTGCCTCGACGCTGCCGTCCGCGTCCTCCAGGAGGCCGGCAAGCCCATGCAGTGCGACGAAATCGTCAAGGTCGCGCTTGCCAAGGGCTACTGGCAGACGAAGGGCGCGACGCCCGGCGCGACTTTATACGCGGCCGTGTTGCGCGAGTGCGCCGCCAAGGGCGCCAAGGCCCGCTTCCGCCGCGCCGAGGTCAAGGAGACGCGCGACGGCAGGGCCGTCAGCCTGCGCGGGTACTTCACACTGACCGGCGAGCACGCAGGCAAGAACAAGTAGCATCAACATACCTCCCCTTGACGTCCGGGCGCGGCACGCTCGGGCGTCTCTCCGGCATCGAATTCGGCAACCTTCATGCCAGGACCGCGCCGCAGAGCCGCTCCACGTAGCACGGTGTTCCTCGAGTTGCCTTCGAGCAGGTCGCCGCCGGCAGCGCGTTACGTGGCGACCGGCGCTGACACGGCCGCGAAGTCCCGATACAATCATGTCGTGCCGCGCTGGTCTGCCCGGTCGGCCGCGCCCGGAGGCTTTGGTCCCCGGGATGACTGGCACAGGCGGATGGCGCTGGACCAGAAAGTGGCACTGCCACAGGAGATTCGTGATGCCGGATGATGTTGCTCAGGATGGCCGCGAACCGAGCGCCGACGATTTTGGCGCCGCCGAAGGGGTGCTTTCCCGGCTCATGCCGTCGTTGGGGCGCGATACGCCCGAATACCGCGACAAGCGGCAGGCCCTGGCCAGGTTCCGCGCTGCGGTGGGCAAAGACAGGTTCGGCCTTCTGTACGGCCTGCGGCCGCCGCGCAGCGCCGTCGAACGGGCGGAACTCGACTTCTTTCAGGAGCGTATCACGCAGGAGCAGCTCCGAGAGGTATTGAAGGCCGACGCCGAGCGGCCCATCGATGCCGCGATGCTCGATGCGTTCTGCGATGCCTACGCGGAGCGCCTTCTGGCCTACAGTCGGATGCTCCAGGCGGTCATCGCCATCGCGACCGACCAGCGCGAGCCGGACGCCTGGCGCCGGCGCGAGGCGGAAGTGGACCGGCATGTCGAGGCGATGAAGGTGAATCTGCCCCTGTGGAAGGAGCAGGTGGCGACGGTGCTGGCGTTCCTGGCGGAACTCCAGGCGGAGCGCAAGGGCGAACCTGTCCGCTGCGGGGACCACTCGGCCGAGAGCGCCCACTTGCTGGCCAACATGGTAATGGGCCACGCGGCCGAGGGTTGGCGCAACTGCAAGGAGATCGCGGCGCGAAGCCAGACTGATCCCAGTTACCTGTACGCCGCGTCGGCATCGCACCTCTTCCACACGTCGCACCTGCCCGGCCTGCCGAAGCCCCAGGACCTCCAGGCCATGATGGTGCTGGAGCATGCCCGCGCGCGAAAGGCGCTTCAGGATCAGGCCAGACAGGCAAAGGCCAACCCGCTGGCGCCGGCCAACGTCAGTATTCAGGCCGGGGCCGTCAACGTGACCGCCCCCACCGTGAACCTGGCGGGTGCGAAGGCGGAGGGCAAGGGCAAGCCGGCCCGCCTGTCCCGCCTGAAGCGGTCTGCGGCGGAGCCGCTCATACTCGAGCACCTGCGGCGCCGGCCCCACGACACGGCCGAGGAGGTCGCCACGGCCGTCGGATGCAGTGTGGGGTTGGTGGCGGAGTCGGCGGCATGGAAGGGGAACCGTCAGCGGCTTCGCGTCGCGGCGAAAGAAGGCCGGGACCCGAAGGCAGTCCGATTGGACCCGCGGATCGTCAACGCGGCCGGCGGGAGCGTCCGGACGCAGTACCACGCTTCCGAAGAGGACGAGGAGACCATTGACAAGGAAGTTGACCGCCGGCAGCAGGTCCTCGCCCAGCGCATCGGCGAGTACATGAAGCAGCACCCGGAGGCTACGCCGCAGAAGGTCGCGCAGGCGCTCGGCTGCACCGCCGGAGAGGTCGAACGCCGACAGACCGTCCTCGACCGGCTCATTGCCGACCAGGTCGAGAGCGCCGAACAAGACGAGGGCGGGAAGTACGCCCCAGGAAAACCCAAGCGCCGTCCGGGCGACCTGCCACCAAGGCAGGTTCCGCGCCGCGTCTGACCTGCCCGTTCACGAATATTCATGAGCGCCGAAACGCCCCTGGCCCGCCTGCCGGGGGCGTTTTTCATCCCTTCACGTGAATACCAGCCCATGTCCGAGGGGGAATGATCCCCCTCCGGGCATGGAAAGGTGTTCGCAATGGTCGATACCCCTCCGCGGCTGGTCACGGTTGGTGTCATTGCGTCCGAACTGGGCGTCCGGCTGGACCGCGTCCTGCGCATCCTTCGGACCCGGCCCCATATCCGGCCAAGGGCCTACGCCGGCGCGGTGCGGCTCTTCGACAACGCCGCCATCGCCCAGGTCCGGGACGAACTGGACGCCATCGATGCGCGGCGTGAGGCGAGGAGGGCCGACCGTGACTGACCTCGCCACCGCCGACCTGCCCTCTTCCGAGAGCGTGCCGGAGGAACACGTCGGCAAGTTTGCCATGAGCGTCGCCTTGGCCGCCCCCAGCGCCGAGGCATCCCAGGGCTGGGCCGAGCGCGCCGACCGGTTGGCCGCGCTCCTCGCGGCCGAGTGGGAGGAAGAGCACCGGGAAATGGTCACAGCCGACACGAGAAAGGAATAAGCCGTGGAAAACAGCGTCGTCACAGAGGTTCCGAACGCCGGAGCGGCACAACAGCGCGGCACACGTGAACCGTGCTGGTGGGTAGCGCTGCCGCCCGCCCCCGAGGCAGCCGCCGCCTTGCTCGTTCGTGCGTTCGACAGCGCGTACGCCGAGGCCCTCGCCCGAGAGATTCTGCGGCGGCTCTTGTCGGACGCCGAAACGCGTTCGCAGAAGACCGCCGCTTCGTCCGGAGACACTACCCCATGACCATGCTCGATACGGCCCTTGTGCGTCTTCGCGCCGGCCTGTGCGTTCTCCCTGCCATCGTCAAAGAGAAGCGGCCGGACGTCGGGAAGTGGAAACTCTACCAGCGCCGCCGCCCCACCGAAGAGGAGGTGTGCTCGTGGTTTGCCGACGCCGAAGGGATGTGCATCGTGGCGGGCGCCACGAGCGGCGGCGTGGAGATGATCGACTTTGACCTCCGCGGCGAACGCTTCGGCCCTTGGGCCGAACTGGTGAACGCCGAGGCGCCCGGGCTCCTTGAGCGCCTGGTGATCGAACGGTCGCAGTCGGGCGGGAAACACGTGGTGTACCGTCTGCGGACGCCCGTTCCCGGGAGCGACAAGCTGGCCCAGCGGATCATCGTCACCCCGGACGGCGAGGCCGTGACGATATGCGGCAAGACGTATCGGCCTCGCCGCGTCGGCGACCGCTTCGAGGTTACCCTCACACTGATCGAGACGCGCGGTGAAGGTGGGTTGTTCCTGTGCGCCCCGACGCCGGGCTACGACCTCTTGCAGGGTGACTTCCTGAATGTTCCCGTCCTGACGGCGGAGGAGCGCGACATCCTGATCGAGTCCGCCCAGGTGCTCAATGAGGCGGCGGCGCCGCCCGAGCCGCCTGCGCCGACCGCCTCCGTGGCCGGTGCGGACGGCAGCAGGCCCGGCGACGACTTTAACCGCCGCGGCGACATGCGTGCGGTCCTGCTGCGCCACGGCTGGACGCTCGTCCGGCCCGGGGAAAACGAGTACTGGCGGCGGCCGGGCAAGACCGCCGGCTGGTCGGCAACGCTCAAGGACCGGGTATTCTACGTCTTCTCCACCAGCGCCGACCCGTTCGCGGCGGAGAAGGCGTACTCGCCGTTCCGCGTTTACGCCCTGCTCGAACATGGCGGGGACTTCGCCAAGGCGGCGTCGGCGCTTCGGGCCGAGGGCTACGGCGGCCCCGACGCCGCGCCGGGTGACGTCGACGCCAGCGGCATCGCTGGGGAGTTGCAGAGCACTGGCGGCGCTACATCTTCGCCGCATCCCGATGAACCGGTGGCCGCGCCCGCCGCCGAGACCCCCGCGGCACAGGCCGGCAGCACCCCGCCATCTCCTGCTGGTTCCGAACCGGTGGTGCTCACGGACGAGCAGATCATCCGGATCGCCTCCGATCCCCGGCGCAAGAACGACGCCGGCCGGAAGTTCGCGGCCCTGTACGCGGGCCAGTGGAACAGTTACTTCAACTCCCCCAAGGACGCGGACTCGTCCATCTGCTGGACCTTGGCGTATTACTCGAAGGACCCCGAGCAGATCGACCGCCTCTTCCGCGGCTCCAAGATGATGCGGCCCCAGTGGGAGCAGCCGCACGGCGACGGCACTTACGGCCAGGCGATCATCCGCACCGCGCTTTCGAACGTGACTGGGCAGTATCGGCCAAGACCCCGCCGGCACGCCCCCGCGCCATCGCCTGCGGTCGAACCGCCAAACGACACCGGTCTGCCTGAAGTAATCCTTCCGGGCGGCCCCGCCACCATCTCCGAGGCCGCCGATAAACTCGGCCGTCTTCTGGCCGAGACTGGCCAGTACTACGTCCGTGGCGGCGGCCTTGTCGCCCTCGACCGCGACAAGGACGGCGTGCTCATTCTGCGGCCCATCAAGCCGGCGGCCCTTGCGAGCGTCTTCGAGTCAGTTGCCCGCCTCACGGAGTTCACGAAGGAGAACAAGGAGTTCGTCATCGTCCCGGCCATCTGCCGCGAGCAGGACGCCAAACTCATCCTGTACGCCGCCCCATTCCAGGCGATGCTGCCCCCTATCCACATCCTCACCCGCTGCCCCGTCCTCATCGAACGCGAGGGAAACCTCGTGCAGGTGTCCGGCTACGACCGTGCGTCCGGCATCTTTGCCGCCGGCGGGCGCGCCCCGGACGTGCCCCTCGACGAGGCCGTGGCCATGCTCCACGACATGATGACGGACTTTCGGTTCGCCACGCCGGCCGACAAGGCGCGGGCCCTGGCGGCAGTAATCACGCCGTCCCTCGTCTTCGGCGGCCTCTTGCGCGGCCGGGCGCCGGTGGACCTCGGCGAGGCCGACCAGTCTCAAAGCGGCAAAGGCTACCGCAACAAGACCACCGCCGCCGTCTACAACTGCGCCGTCAAGACCATCACCCAGAAAAAGGGCGGCGTGGGCTCCCTGGAGGAGACGCTCAACTCGGCCCTGGTGGCGGGCCACAACCTCATCAGCATCGACAACGTCAGGGGGACCATCGACTCGCCGGCCATCGAGTCGTTTCTGACGGAGGACACGTATGAAGCCCGAATCCCCCACATGGCAAGCGTTGAAATCGACCCCCGCCGCACCATGCTGATGCTTACCAGCAACAAGGCCTCAATCACGCCCGACCTGGCCAACCGCTCGTCCTGCGTGCGGATTTTGAAGCAGGCGCCGGGCCACCAGTTTAAGGGGTACTCCGAGGGCGACATTCTCCAGCACGTCGCGGCCAACCAGCCGCGCTATCTCGGGGCCGTCTTTGCCGTCGTCCGGGCCTGGTTCGAGGCCGGCAGGCCCCGCACCCGCGAGACACGCCACGATTTTCGGCCCTGGGCGCAGACCCTCGACTGGATCGTCCAGAACGTCCTCCGGGCGGGGCCGCTCCTGGACGGCCACCGGGAGACACAGGTTCGCATGGCCACGCCGGTCCTGAACTGGCTCCGCGATGTCGCCCTGGCCGTCCGTCGGGCGGGCCAGTTGGGCGTGTGGCTGCGCGCAAGCACCCTCGTTGACCTCCTGGCCGACACCCCGTCGGTCGAAACGCCGGGGCTTCCCGAGGGCGGGGATGTCACCGATGAGGTCATCCGCAAGAAGGTGCTTCAGGCCATGGGCCGGAAACTCTCCCTCTGCTTCGGGGGCGAAAGTGCTGTCGCCATCGACGACATGCGGATCGCCCGCCAGGAGACCGCCGACGCCTTGGCCAGGCCCGTCAAGGAGTACCGGTTCACGGTGGCCGAGCACGCCCCGGACCGTCTCCCCTATGCGCCGGACGCGCATAGGGGGCGCATAGGGGAACCCATAGCGGAAACCGATGCGCGCGCATCGGACGACGCCGCCCCGGAGATGCCAGGCATTTCGTTCCCCCATGCTTCCTCTATGCGCTCCCCTATGGAATCCGCTAAGGAATCCCCACGTTCCCCTATGTCCGCTATGGGTTCGGGAGTTGGCTGTAACGCCACGGTTTACGGGAACGTCCGTGGAGAAATACCCCCTATAGAAAAATATTCGGGTACCCATAGAGGAATAGGGGAAAACGCGGAAGACGCATCGGCGAACATTGATGAATCCAGCGACGATTGGATAGAGGTATGACCGTCACCCCCGACCAGGTTGCGGCTGACCTCCTGCTTGAGGAACTTGTCTCGCGCGGCGTCCGGGCCGAGGTCCACGGCGCTGGCGTCCGCCTATGGCCCAAGGAGAAGGTGGCCGCCGGCCAGATCACCCGGCTGAGGAGGTACAAGGCCGAGGTGGTTCGGGCGCTTCGCCTGGCGGCCCTGGACGAAGAGCGGGTGTACGAGTGGCAGGAGCGCGTGGCCATCTGCATGGAAGACGGCCGGTTGGGCCGGGAAGACGCCGAAGCCGTTGCATGGAAGCAGGTTGATTGCGACCAGGCGCGTCCCCAGGACGCCCACGTTGGCCCCGGCGCCGCGGTGGCGGCGCAACGCGAGGGTATCGCCAATCGTGGCGAGACGACGCCCTGTGGGCCGCCGTAGGCCGTGCGTAGGTACTTGGAAAAAGCGGCGTTCTCAAGAGGCCAGGCGAAGCAGTCGCGGACCAGCACTTAGTTTATTTCTTAGCGCGCATTTTTCTTAGCGCCCGATCTTGGCGCCGGAGGGCCTTGCCATGACCTTGACGCCGCACATGCAGGAGATTCTGACCGTCGTTCTGGCGGAGTCGCGCCGCCTGGAGGCCGTGCCGGACCGTCCGCCACCCGGCATGGACCGGGAGGAGTGGCGCGATCTGTGGCGCGAGCGCAAGGAGCACGAGGAGTTCGGCGTCCCGCACAACCTGGCGCGGTGGCTTGGCCACGCGCCCACGGCGTCGGAGTCGGCCGTATTCAGCCGGGCGCTGCGGAACATGGAGGCCATGGGCCTCGTGGTCCGCGTCAACCGCTGGGGCGGGAGCAAGACGACCCACGTGCGGTTGACCGCCACCGGCAGGACAGAGGCCGAGCGTCTGGTCCGCCAGCAGGAGGCCGCCCTGGAACGCCTCCTGGCGGGCGTCGTCCTGAACCTGGACGACGTGCCGGGGGCCGCCCAACAGGCCCCCGGTGACGCCGGCAATTGAGTGGATTCCCGTGTGCCCCGGAGGTAAGGGGCTGCCCCGCGCGGCCGTGGTGGCCGCCAATAGGCAAGGAGACAGGACATGACAGCCAAGAACCTGATCAAGGCGGTCGGATACGCCCGGCGGTCGACAGACCTTCAAGAGAGGTCGCTGCCCGACCAGCGGGCCTACGTCGAGCGCTGGGCCGAAGAGAACGGCTACGCGATCCAGCGATGGTACTGCGACGATGCGGCCTCCGGCACGTCCACCAAGGGCCGCGAGGCATTCGAGCGGATGATCCGTGAGGCCGAGAACGGCCCCGACTTCCAGGCCATCCTCTGCTACGACATGTCGCGGTTCTCCCGCGGCGGCACGAACGAGACCGGCTACTACCTGCACCGCCTGAGCCTGGCCGGCGTCGAGGCCGTCTTCTGCGCCGAGGGCATCCCGGAGGGCGAAGAGGGGGAACTCCTTCAGGGCGTCAAATCCTGGCAGGCCCGCCAGTACTCGGTGAAACTCGCCCGCGACACCATCCGAGGGCAGATCTCGAACATCCTGGAGCGCCGCTGCGCCCCCGGCGGCACGCCGCCCTACGGCTACGACAAGCAGCACGTCACCGCCGCGGGGCAGGTTCTGCGGACCTTCCGCTGGCTCCCCCATGGCCGCAAGCAGGAGTTCTCGCCCGAAGGCAAACTGGTGCGCGTCCTGGAACCGGGCGAGACGGTCAAGAAGGCCAGGAGCGACATCGTGCGATACGTGCCCAGCACGCCGGAGCGGATCGCCGTGGTGCGGCGCATCTTCGAGCAGTCCGCCGCAGGGTACGGGTCGCGCCACACCGCCGCCCGCCTCAACGACGAGGGCATCCCGTCCGTCGACGGTAAGAAGTGGAACTCCAACCAGGTCAGGCGGCTGCTGGCCAACCCCGCCTACCGCGGCGCCCTGGCATGGAACAAGCGGACCCTCGGGAAGATCAACGGCGTCGGCCGCGACGGCAAACTGCGGCCCCGCCGGGGCGCGTACACCCAGAAGCAGAACCCGGTCGAGGACTGGTTCGTCGTCGAGGGCGTCCACGAGCCGCTGGTGTCGCCGGAGGTCTTTGAGAAGGGCCAGCGGGCGCATCGCGCCCGGCGCGGCCAGGGCGGCCGGGCCAAGACCGTCAACCGGGCACTCCTGTCGGGCCTGATCACGTGCAGGCACTGCGGCTGGCATTTCGGCCAGTGGCACACCAACTACACCTTCCAGGGGAAGCGCACCAGGTTCCGGTACTACATCGACCGGGGCTACCACACCGGCGGGAAGGCCGTGTGCAAGGCCACGTTCATCCCGGCCGACGCCCTGGACGCCTGGGTCGTCGGCAAGGTGCGCGATGTGCTCCTGGGCGACGCGAAGACGGTCGAGGCGGCCGTCGATGCCTTCGTCAAGCGTGTCCTGGGGTCGCGCAAGCCGGCCCGCGACACGGCAGCCGTCGAGCGCGATCTGGATGCCGTCAACCGTCGCATCCAGGCCACGGTTGCCATGCTGGCCGACCCGACGTTCGACGGGCTGGAGGAACTCAAGAAGACCCTCGCGGACCTGAAGGCCAAACGCGACGCCCTTCAGGCCCGCCTGAAACGCGAGAAGGTTCCGGCCGACGTGCCGCTGCGGGAGGCCGACCTTCGGGCCTGGGCGCGGGACCGCATCCGCCAGATCGAGAAGGTCCTGGCCGGCCGCATGCCCACGATGGAGGCCCGCCGCGTCGTCCACGCCTTCGTCGACCGCATCGAGGTTGATCCGCACCGCCGCTGCGGCGTCCTGTACCTGCCCGCCGACGCGGCCTCTTCTTTTGCGCGCGAGACTTCCACTCGGGGTGCGCTCGGGGACCTCCGCGCCGAAATGAAGACGCCCGAGATGCCCTTCGTATTTGCGCAGATCTCGAAGGCCCCGGCGTGGGACAATCCGCCCAGTCGCGGCCCCCAGATACGCGCTGCGCAGTTGGAAGTCTCCAAGACCGTGCCGCACACCGCCACCTTTGCGACCGACGACTACAAGATGTGCGATCCCTGGCATTACGATACGGCGGGCATGATATCGCTCGGCGAGCGTTTTGCGAAGGCGATGAAAGTGCTGGAAGAGAGCGCTGCGGGCGAGGCACCCAAGACTGACGAGGCCAAGACAGCATTGACGGCACAGAGAGGGCCCGCACCGTGGACGACAAAGGCAGCCCGGTCCTGGGCATTGACTGCCGGGCCGAACGTCCGAAGGACTTCCGCTGATCGCGCCGCAGCAGTGGCCTGTGCACCCTGTGACGGGCGATCGGCAATCCACAGTCAGGATGGGGCACGTTCGGCGAATTCGGCCTTGGCGGACCGCTTGCGCAGTATCCGACGTTGGGGATCATCGCGGGCAGCAAGGCGGTCACCTTCAATGGCAACAACCTGCTCAAGGGCGACATGACCGCGCCGGAGAGCGTCGCCGGCAGCCATGCCTTCTCCGTGGAGGCTTGGGCATTCAACGGCATCGAGCAGGGCTTCACCAGAACGAAGGGCGAGATTGGCCTGGAATTGCAGTTTGCCGGTGATAAATACGTGCGCGAGTTGGACGCCTGGACCCAGGCCGACGGCAAGCGCTTCGATTTTCCCTATCACGCGGCACAGCCCGAACTCACGCTCACGACAAGGTTCACACTCAATGCCGATGTCAGGCAACAGTATCACGCTGTCCATCAAAGGCATGGCCCCCAACCGGTTCATGGGGCCGTTCCTCCTGTATCCCGAGGAAGCCGCCACGGACCGTGTGCTGCCGACGCCCGGTCAAACGGACAATCCGATTCTTTACACGCGTGCCTTGGTGCCTGTCTCGCCGCCTCGCTATCGCAAAGGAGAGGGGCCGAAGGTGGTAGAAGCGAAGATGACGGGCAATGTGACGCTGAGGGAAGGGGCCGAACTGCGGGTCAAGGTCGACCTGCCGCCTGAAAAGCTCAGGCCGGTCATGTTTTTCGAGTCGGGCTTTGAATGGATGGGGCAGCATAGTCTCGGTTATGGTAAAGAGGCTCAATGCTGGACCGGCGGGGTGACGCCCGGCAACAGAGCCTTTATCCAGGAGAACGAATATATTTACGTGTGGGCCGAAGGCGCCGACGGCTTGCGCAGCGACTACTACCCGGTCAAAGTCGGCTGGGATTTCAAATAGTGTTGTCGGACGGCTCAACAAGGCCGTGCAGATTCCTTCAACGACACCGACAAAGGAGAGATTCCCTTGTTCCCGCGCAGGAATTCCCCGTTGTCCTCGTGCCTTACCGCCGCGGTTGCCATCTTCATCGCCATCTGCGCAATTTCCGTCGCCCGCGCCGACGTGGGACTCCCAGAGGGATCGCGTGCCCAACCTCGGCACGGTCGGGCCTGAGACTACCACCCCGCCGAAGGCCGAATTATTGCTTGCCGAACACGCAAGGCGCGAATGAGGTTACACGGCGCCGCCTATCGCTTCGATGACTCCGAACCGAGGCAGCCGAGCGAAGGGAACCTGAGATGCACAGGATCGCGTTAGGCGTGTTCTGTCTTCTTCTGGCAGGAATACCGGCGGGGTGCGGCAAATCGGATTCCCCCGCCGCCGGAGACGGATCTAGTGGGCGCCTGTTCGGGGTGACGTTCCAGACCATGAACAACCCGTTCTTCGTGGAACTCAACGAGGGCATCAAGCAGGTGGTCGAGGGGCACGGCGACCGCCTGATTACGCTCGACGCCCAGTGGAACAGCCTCAAGCAGAAGAACGACATCTCCGACCTCCTGCTCAAAGGCGCTTCGGGCGTCTTCGTCAACCCGGTCAATTGGGAGGGCATCAAGGGCAGCCTGCTCCAGGCCAAGGAGAAGGGCATCCCCTGCGTGGTGGTGGACGCCCCGGTTAAGGACGAGGACCTGGTGCTCTGCCAGGTGGCCTCGGACAACGTCGAGGCCGGCCGCCTGGCGGCGCGGGCGCTGGCGAAGGTCAAGCCCGACGCGAAGGTCGTGATCCTTCACCTTTCGGTCAACAAGGCCTGCATCGACCGCGTGGCCGGCTTCAAGGAGGAGGCCGCGAAGTATCCGCAGATGAAGATCCTGGACATCGGCGAAGGCAAGGGCACCACCGAAGCCTCGCGGCCTGTGATGCGAGACCTCGTCGGCCGGTTCCCCGACCTGACGGCGGCATTCCCGATCAACGACCCCAGCGCCCTGGGCGTGATCTCGGCCCTGGAGTCGGCCGGCCGGCTCAAGGACGTCACCGTGGTGACGGTGGACGGCTCGGCGGAGGGCGTGGCGGCGATTAAGGCGGGCAGGCTCCACTCCACCTCGGCCCAGTTCCCGCGCGAGATGGGCCGCATTGCCGCTGAGAAGGTCTACGAGCACCTCGAGGGCAAGCCCGTCGACAAGAACATTAGGGTGAAAGTGGAACTCATCACGGCGGAGAATGCGGACGCCTTCCTGAAGGGCAAGTAGCCAGTGGCTGAAGCCGGGCTCCCAACCGAAGTGCCTATGCTGAGCCTGCGCGGCGTCACGAAGCGCTTCGGCGGCACGACGGCGGCTTCGACCGGTTCGGGCGAGTGGTGAACCAGAAGTGGGTCACCGACGGCGCCACCGTCGAGGACCAGTTCAAGTACGGCTACGACCGGGCCTCGAACCGCCTGTGGCGCGACGTGGGCCCCGACATGGCCACGCCGCCGGGGACATGACGAGCGGCCCGAAGCCGGGCTCCGAGACCACGCGCCATAAGTACGTCTACGACGCGTGGAACCGCCTGGTGAAGGTGATGACGGCCGCCGATGCGGTCGTCTCGGAGTGCCGCTACGACGCCCTCAATCGCCGCATCCGCAAGTTCACCGACAAGGACGGCGACACCTGGACGGTCCGGGAGTACTACTACAACAGCCAGTGGCAGAACCTGGAGGTTCGCAGGGACACAAGGGCCCGCAGCGGCAGCCCGGTGCCGGAGCCGGAGGCGGCGACGGCCGTCTGCGAGCAGTACGTCTGGTCGCCGCGGTACGTCGACGCGCCCGTGCTGCGGGACCGCGATGCCGACGGCAACTCCGCCACCGGCGACTACGGCGGCGACGGGAATCCGAACAACGGCGTCACCGGCCTTGAGGAACGCTCCTGCTACACCAGCGACGGCAACGGCAACGTCACCGCGCTGGCGAGCGCGGCCGGGGCGGTGGCCGAGCGGTACGTCTACGACCCGTACGGCAAGGTCACGATCTACACCAGCGTCTGGGCCGCCACGGTCGCCTGGGCCGACTCGAAGAAGAACGAGGTCCTCTACGGCGGCTACCGCTTCGATTCCGAAACGGGCCTTTACCACGTCCGTCACCGCGTGTATCATGTGACCCTGGGCCGGTGGATGCAGCGCGACCCCCAGGGCTACGTCGACGGGATCAGCTTGTATGAGTACGTGTGCAGTTCGCCGGTTACCATGTATGATACGCTTGGTCTTGGCTATACGATGCTGCTGATTGCGGAAGGAGACCCGGAACTCCAGAACGCAAAGCCAAGCCCCCAAAGAGGGATGGATGTCAAGCGTGTAGACATGCCCTTACCACCCGGGAAAATCACAAAGAATGTGCAAACGGCTGTTCAAGAGCGCAAAGGAGAAGAGCCAGACCAAGTGCGGGTCGTAGCACATGGGAACGAAGCTGGTGAAATCAAGCGTGGTGGGTCCATAAAGGCAGCAAACCAACTTTGGGCCATGGCTAAGGGGATTAAGGAAGGCTTGGGGACGGACTCGCCGCCTCCTCTCGTCATCGAGTCCTGCTCAGTTGGCAATAACTTGACCTCGGTAGAGGCGGTAGGCCGGGAGTGGGGGAATACGGTGACTGCGGCAACGGGGTCCGGCGTGATTGAGACGGGAGAGCTAACGGGGCTCCTTGTTACCTATGATCCCAAAACGGATGCCTACAAGATTGATGAGAGCGGAAGACGGTACGATCGCAAGTTGGGCAAAGCGGTTGAGGACAAGAGAAGCAAGGATGAGCAAGATCTTGATAAGATCAACTTCCGTCTGAAGAACAGGTTGTCCACCGAGTCACCAGGCGGCTGTTATAAGAAGAGCGATAGATCAACACCTACGAACGAGGAGAGAGCCGCACAAAACGAACTTCTCAATCAGCGCCGACAACTAGAAGCCAAGATTAGGGAGAGGAAGTAATGGCTGGCCTTTCGCAGATTTTTGCGGGGGCCCCCGGACGGCCGGCAATGCTTTTCCCGGGGTTTTGCGGCCTTGTGTTGCCCGGTGGTTCGAATGTAATCGTGATCCAATGTCGCATTGGATCGCCGTGTAATTCCGCAAGTCGTTGTCAGATGAGATGTTGGGTTTTGAAAAACCTGCGAAAGGCCAGTAATAGAGGAGCCTGCCATGATAGGGAGACGGTTATCAGCATGCTGCATCCTCTTCTATGCTGGTCTTTCCATTGCCGGCTGCGCTGGCCGCCATCAAGCGGCACCGGAAGAGCGTTTCACTGCATTGGACGAATCTCGCATTCTTGTGGCATTGAAGAAGGAAGCGGAAGATCAATTCCCGCACGATTCGCCCGCATACTTGAACTTGCTGGCATCGGATAGCGTAAGCCGCATGGGCGCACACCCGGATCTCTTCTTAGATGCCTGGCGGCATGATCTTCTTGGCGAGCTGAAGGCCAATCCGAGAGAGCTCAGCAAGTATGCGGAGGCGCTGCTTGTTGTTCCTAGAGCCTTCTCCGATGCCGATCTGGGGCGGCAAGCGAGGCAGGAATATGTGCAGACCTTACATCAAGTCTGGTCCGACGAGCGGTTGGGCCCCCGTGGGAACAAAGTGGCCATGCTTACGCTGATACAACTCGGTGATCAAGAAGCCACAAAGGCGTCGATTGCACTATACAGGATGGCTAATACGGAGGAACGTAGCGATGAGTACCTAAGAGCCTATAATCATGTTTCCGACATGGCACTTGAGGTCCATGGGGATCCTATTTGGCGGTTGGCCAATGAGGTTCTTTCGGCCTGTAGCAAAATGCCGCCTACCCCTGAACAACTCGAGTGGTGTCAGTGGCTTCGACGCCACCCACATCGTGCATGCCTCGGCCCGGTGGCTAGGATATTCCAGATGTTGGAGTCATTGTCCCCTACGAAGCAGGAGATGGAAACGTGGCGTGGCGAGTACATTGGGTGGGTCTGGGTCGTGCCAGAGGCTTTGGCTGCCATTAGTGGAAGCGAGGCTATTCCTCTTCTGCGGAGGAATTTTGGGAATCCTTGGAGTGAATTTGCGGAGACGTGTCGCGACTGCGCGTTGAGTGTGGGTGATCCAGAAGCCCTCAAGTACCTGATTAGCACCATTACTCCAGCATCCATTCACGCGGCTACCAAGCCTGATTCCTTCACGGCCGATGTCGAACGTCTCTTCGAGGTCCTGAAACTTCTTGAGCCTGGAACTTTACCAGAACTTGATGAGGCTCTGGTGCTTTCCGGTGCGGAACCTATTCCGGAGGATTTTGAGAAGGCGTGGGTCCGCCTATATCGGGCCGTAAGAGAGAATAGGGTCGAACTCATCGCCAAGCCCGGATTGAGAGAAGTGGTATTTCAGGTAATTTATAAGTACTGAAGTAGTCCAGGGGAATTGGGTTCGGCCCTTGTCAGGGCGGAAGGCGGGGCGGAACTGAGGTCTTGAGGGCCTCGCGGGCCGTGAGGGGTGGGGTTTCAGCACGGCAAGCAGGCGATTCGAGGTTCTTTGACGTAGGCAGCGCCGGCGAGAAGAAGGGACCCGTGCAATGACGAACTCGATCTCTGTGAGCGCTTTCCTCGTCGGTCTCATGGCCGTGGCCGCGTGGGCCAGCGAACCGAGCACCTCCCCCGCCCCGGCCGCAGCCAACGCCACCAAGAGCGCCGCGGGAGAGGACACGACTGCCCACCGGGCTACCCGGTTCAACCCACAAGAACAGATGTGACGGACAAGTAGGCCGCGTGCCGCTCTTAGCCGCCGCCCGTCCGCCGCCTGCTCGCACGCCTTGCAGGCGTGCTTGAACCGGACGTGCTGAAGGACCCGCAGCGACGCCGGGATGAACTCCAACTGCTCGCTGACCTCTTCGCCGATGCGCTGCCGGGGCCCGCCGCAGCACGGACACTTCTTCTCCTCCTCCGGCAGGTCGTGCTCGATCCGCGTGCGCGGCAGCGACTCGGGCAGCCGCCGGCAGCCGTGCTTGTGGCGAACGCGGCGGGTGACGAGCTTCTCGCCGGCCTCCTCCTCGACGCTCCCGGTGTCGAGGGGGGCCGTGTCGATGTGCTGGCCGAAGAGGAGCAGTTGCCGCGGGTCGAAGCGTTCGGACCGCGGGCCGACAGGGCCGGATCGGGGGTGTAGTGCCACGGCGTGCCGCCGAATCTTTAACTACTTGATTTGCCGAGAGTTACGAAAAGGTACTGTCGAAGATGGGTCTGGACGAACCGGCAGAAGTCGTAGGCTCCGGGCGGCGTGCGATCCGAGAAAACGAAACGGTACTCGCGGACGAGCGGATACCGGCCCAGAACGATGTTCTCGGTCGTCGGCGGCACGGCGGGCGATGAGGCGTCCTTGGCCAGGAACACGAACTTCACGCCTTCCGGCACCACCTGGCGGCGGTCGACAACGAGAAAACTGATCGCGGCGGGCTCCTTGAGCACCTCGCCGATGACCTCCTCGTGAGAGGATCGTTCCTGGCAATGTTTGCCCCACTGGCGGTAGTCCAACACGAAATCGCTCGCCAGCGCGCCGGCCAGATGGCGGGAAGGATGGATCGTGTAGACTGCGATGCCGGCGCCCGAGCCGCCGACCTGGGACCATTGCCTGACGGCGCCGGACCAGATTCCGCGCAACTGGTCCAGGGTGAGACGGTTCAAGCGGTTCCGCTCGTTCACGATGAAACCGAGGGTCGTCTGGGCAAAGGTCCATTCAGGGCCCGGTCCTTTGAGGCTCCCGTATCGCTTCGGCCAGAACAGTCGCTCGCTCTGGCGCAAAGGCCACTCGATGAAGGCGACGTCGGCGGTGCCTTTGATCAATCCCTCGAGTCCGGCCACACCGCAGGTTCCGTCCACCGTGATCTGGACCTTGGGTTGCCGCTTGAGGTACTCCTCGGCGGCATCTTGGAGGGCGTTCCGGCAAGTCGGCGTCCCCCGCAGACACAAGGTTTGCGCGCCGCCGACGTCTGTTTCGGCAGCGGCCGCGGCCAGCCAACCGGCGGCAACCACCGCCCCCGCAAGAACCACTAGAGTCAAAACCCTTCGCATAACAGTACCTCCGTCAATCCCTATTCCACCGGCGACGGTTTCTTCTGATTCACCTCCGCGCACTTCGTTTACTGGCCTTTCGCAGGTTTTTCAGAACCTAACATCTTGTCTGAGAACGACTTACGGAATTACGCGGCGATCCATCGCAACATGGGCTCACGATGGAATTCGAACCGGGCAACGCTAGGCCGCAGAATCGCCGGAAAACCGTTGCTGGCATCCCGGGGAGGCCGCAAAAACCTGCGAACGGCCAGTTCGTTTACGTACTTCATCAGGTTGGTTCTCGCCCTCACCGCGCGCCGGATCCCTCGCCACCTGGAGCGCCTCTCTGATCTTGCTGCCCGCCGTCGCGAGAGGTCCCGAGCCAAGGAACCCCGCACCTGCGGCGAGCAGAGCCGCGTCTGTGTTTCCAGAAACGGCGCTAGAACCACGGCGTGTCCGTTCCGATCCCTGCGGCGGAGGTGGCGGTCTTCTTCAGCAGGAAAAACGCCACCGCCTTGCCATCCGTGTACCAGACCACATAACCCCACCAGTTCCCAAGATCGTCCAGCGTCCTCCCGCTGTATGCCTTGAACATCGACAGTTCGGGCGCCGTCAGCAGCACGGTCTCCAAGCGCATCTGGGCCAGTTCCTCGCTCTTGGCCAGGAACTGCTTCAGACACCGCCGGCCGAAGTCCGGTGCCGTCTCGCCCTCGCCCTTCGGCTCGCCGGGCCGGATGACCACACACATCGCGCCACGCGTCTGGCCGATCTGGATCGCCTGGCCCTGGATCTTGTAGCGGCACCACACGGTGGAGCGTGCGGGATCCTCCTCGGCAAGGGCGTGGAGCCTCGCGGCAAGATCGCCCGGAACCCACTTGGCCTTCAGCACGGTCCGAATCCAGCCCTCAGCCCCCTTAAGCGCAGTCTCGGGCGCAATCGCACCGACGCGGATCGGCTTGGCGTTGGAGTAATCCTTGCCCGGCGGGAACTGGGCAGGGAACTTCTCGGATCGGTCCTCCGTGGCCTTCTTGCGGCGAATCTCGTCCGCCGACGGCCATACGGTCAGATCTCGGCGAACAAGGACTTCCTGCACTTGGGGGTCGAGCGCCACGATAAGTTGGACGTCGTCGGGCATGGGTTCGGCTATCTCGGCCTTTTCTTTCGGCTCCGCCGCCCCGGGACCCGTCGGTGCAGGGGTCGCGGCGGCCCATGCTTGCGCCACCGCTATCGCAAGTACGGCGAGCCACATGAGCGACCTTGCTGCCATCGCACCTGAATCGTCTTGGAAGACTTCCGCCGCAGTCATGGGTTTCCTCCTTCTGTTCAGTGGCCCGGAATAGTTCGGTCCCGGCCGCACACGTTCCTGAGTCCGTCCTGCCCGTAGCCAAGCTCTGTCGCGTCACCTTACCACGGCGCCTCGATCTTACAGCTCATCGGGGGTGTCCGCAAGTTGGTTCACCGGAACGACTACGTTCTCCACAAACGTGTCGTCCAGCTTCTCCCACCTCTGAGGCTGACCACTGTCATACGAGATGAGCAGAGCCTTGGCCGTATCGTGCTTACCATACGGGAACGCTGTCCACCACGTGTTGTTGTCATCCCCGTCGGGCTCTTCAACGCGCACGCAGCCTTCAAAATGGTTCCCCTGGAATTTCAATTGGTGTATGTCGTCACCGGGCTTACGGTATTTCTTCTTACTGTTGTTGAGATAGCCGCCGACGTAGTTGTTGGTCGCCGAATTTGCGGCGTAACCGGGCGGCGCCGTAGGCACCGGATGGCAAGTGGCAAAGACGCGGCGGACATGGCGATCAGCATGGACGGCCGCGGGCGGGCGTTGGACAACGTGTTCGTGGAACGCCTGTGGCGGTCCGTCAAGTACGAGGAGGTGTACCTGAAGGACTACGCGGGCGTGCCGGCGGCGGTGACGGGCCTCGGGGCGTACTTCGACTTCTACAACGGCGAGCGTCTGCACCAAGCCCTGGACTACCAGACGCCGCAGGCGGTGTACCTCGGCTTGGCCCGCGCGGAGCGAACCGTTTTATGCTCGCAGGGCTGACGGAAAAGAAGAGGATAACGGCACCCTACAAGGCGGCAGGAGGGGGCGGGGTTCCCCCGTGGACCCCGTTCCCTTCTGTCCCATCTGGGGCCGACGGTACAAAAAAGACCATCTTATTTCAGCCCCAAACCTGTCCAGCGCATGGGGAGCACCTCAGGTTCTGCGCGGGCGGACGACGTCATTGTAGTGCGGCTTGCTGCGCAGGGTCCTGAACACGCGGCGCGACTCTCGCGTGCACCTGCTGCACTCCAGAGGCATCCCTATGGATGGAAAAAGAAGCGGCGGGCAAGGCGCCCGCCGCCGTCAGGTTCTCAGGTTCTTCCCGCTCCTGCTTATCTCCTCCGACGCACGGCAAGGGTCGCCACGGCGCCGAGCGCCAGCAGGGCGAGGGTGGCCGGCTCCGGGATCGGGCCGGTCGAGATCTGGTCGTCGGGTGCCTGGCCGCGGTTATCCAACTGCGCGATCACGTACGGGGTTGCGGCCAGGAGCGACATCTTGGCCTTGTCGATCCGCCACTCGATTGCATCGGCCACCGCCACGTCATAGTCGACGCCGGGCGTGAGGGCCACCGGCGTCCACCCGCCGCCGCCGTTCTGCAGGAGCATGAAACTCAGGACGCTGGAGGCGTTCATCAGCACGTCCACGTAATAGGACGGCGTCGTGCCCGTGGCATCATAGAAAGCCGTCCAGAACTCCGTCTGGCCGACGAAACTCGTGACGCCGCCCGTCTTATCGACCGGCGTGCTCATCACCGTCAACGCCACGTTGTAGTAACTGTTGCTTGCATCGAATTGGAAGGTATCGATGTCAAGGTTGCCTACATAGGCGGTCTCGCCTGGCGTGTCGTAGACCACCTTGGCATACTCGAGGACGTTGGCAAAGCCGTCGATGATCGGCGATGCCCCGACCGAAGACCCGATGACGCCGACCACGAAACCTGCCGCCAATAATGTAATCGCGCGCATGACGCCCCTCCTTAACCCTCACACCACCGTCGGAAACTCGCCGCTTCCGTAAGCGTAACTGCCCCCTTTGAATCGCAACAAAAGCCCCCAAGTCGCCCCGCCGGCTCTGTCCTTTCGGGCACAGCCGGTCGAAGGCTTGAAGCACAGACCGGCCACTGCTTCAGTCCGTCATCCTCCCCAGACAGCGTCCCCTCGCGCACCAGCGGCCATCTGACAAATGGCCTTGGCAACAAGTGCAATTGCTGACATTGCGCTTGCGCCACGCATAGACGGACACCGCCCAGCCAACCCGTAAAGACTGACACTCCCCTGGATACTGTGTTGCTTACCCATAGTATACCCCAGAATCGGCGAAAGTCAAACCGGACTGGGAGAACTTCCGGGATTTTGTCTGCTGACTGCCTTTCGGGCAACTGCCCTGCCTATTGTGCTCAAGATGCCGCATGCCCCAATAAGTCAGTCGAGGCGACGCCGAGCGCCAATGGCGTTGTCGGCAAAGACGATGGCCTCTCGACGATCGACCCGGCGGCCGGCACGTGGCTCCGCCGGGAATGAGCGTGGTGTGCCTCGCAGGCGGCGATGCCCGGGCGTATGTCGGGCCCGTCCGGCTGTGAGTGCGCCTGCGTTTACCGCCGGCGCCGGCGGACCAGCAGCCCCGCCGCGCCGAGGGTCATCAGGGCCAGCGTCGCCGGCTCCGGCATCTCGCCGATGCCCATGTCGAACATTATCTGCGTTCCCATTTCCGGCAGGTCGTAATCGAACTCGATCGACGTCAGCCAGGGCACGTCGAACGTGCCGGGCGTGCCCACCGGGGGGAGCAGGCCGTCGAATATCCCGTCATCGTAGGATTGTGTGACCAGGCCGTCCTGGAAGACCAGGTCGGCCGTTCCCCTCTGGCTGGTGGTGATGTAGGGGCTGTCGACGCGGGCGTGGAACTCCCCGTCCAGGACGCCGGAAAAGGCCAGGCGCCCGTTTTGCCACGACGTCTGCGGGTCCTGGCCGCGCGTGATGTCCGTCCAGATGTCGAGCAGCGTGTCCTCCAGCAGGACGTTGTCCTGGTCATCCAGGAGCCTGACGTTGATGGGGTCCCTCGGCCAGGGGAAGTGGGGTAGATTGAACGCCGATGCCAATCCGGTATGGCCGGCCGAGTACCACGGCTTCCAGACAAAGTGGCCGTTCTTCCAGCCGTCCGGCGGCCCCCAGAGTTCCAGCGACGAATGAGAGAACGCCTGCGCAAAATCGTATAAGTCCGGGGCGTTGGCGCTGCCCGTGACCTGAAGGCTCCCGAAAAAGGACCCAAACGGCGGGAACCACTCGTTGACGCTTACGCTCGCCGAGGCGGTGGCCGCGGTGTTGCCGGCATTTGCACTGACGTTAATCGACCTCTGGAACGGCCACGGCGGGCCGACGTAGACCGTGGTGCCCGTCTGGATCCGCGTCTCGCCGTTCCAGAGCCGTCCGTACTGGTCCTCCGAGTCGAAGCCGTAACCGTAGAATTCCGGCGCTTGGGCCACCGGGTTCCAGGAGGCGTTTTCCGCCTGGGCCCCAAAGTCCTGTGCCCAGGCGTGCTCGAAGTCCCGCCACACGGCGGCCGTCATCACGGCGGGCTTCGTCGGTTGGATCTGGAAGTTCGTGCCGTCGTTGTAAAAGTCAAAATCGGCCCTGGCGCTGGACCATGGTGCCCCCGCCAGCACGCCCCCCGCCACGAGGGAAGCCATCAGGATCGCTCTAAAGTACCTCATCGCCCATCCTCCCGCTCCCCCGCAGTTGACCCTGCGATGCGGCCCGGAAGGTCCCGGCCCCCTTGCCGAGACCGGCTCCGTGCTCCAAGAAAAAGGGGCCGAGGCCGCCAAATCGGCGGTCCGACCCCGGGTGCACATCCCTACGGCATATAGTCTACACCAAAATCAGCCGAAGTCAAACCGGAGGTAATGGTCGGTCGGTATGCCCTCTCGGCGGGTTCAAATTGAAGCCTGAAAACGGGGTGGCATGCTCGGAGGCAGCCCGCCGCGGCGGGTAGCCTTTGCGGGGCCGTGATTGCCAGGATTGGCCATTGACATACCCGCGGCCCGGACCCCGCGGGCATGTCACCCGTGACTGCAATGGGCGGTGTCTACTGAAAGGGGGCTGGTTATGCAACAGGCAGCCATGATCAGGGCGTGTGTCGCATTGGCGTTCTGTGCGGGAGCGGCGTGGGCGGCCGAAAAGGCGCCCGAAGACCCCCTCGCCGCCTATAACGTCTCCTGGGACTCGCCCGGCAAGGACTTCCACAGCGCCGTGCCCGTCGGCAACGGCGACATCGGCGCCAGCGTCTGGGTCGAAGGCGACGGCGACCTCCTGTTCTACGTCGCCAAGACCGATGCGTACGACGACAACGCGCGCCTGCTGAAACTCGGCCGCGTGCGGGTGAAACTCACGCCCAACCCGTTCGCCAAGGGCCAACCGTTCAAAGAGACGCTGAAGTTGCGGCAGGGCGAGATTGAGATCGTCGCGGGCGAGGCCGGCGCGGAAGTGACCCTGCGCGCGTGGGTCGACGCAAACCATCCCGTCATCCGCATCGAAGCCGAAGGGAAGCGCGAGTTCGAACTCCGGGCCGTGCTCGAGACGTGGCGCACCCGAGAGCGCAACATCAACGCAGACCTCTCGCACAGCGACGTCCTGCGCGGCGCGCCCGGCGGCCAGCCGACCATCCAGTACCCCGACGTCATCGTGCCCGACGAGAAGGACCGCGTAACGTGGTATCACCATAACGCCCACTCCGTCTGGCCCGTCACGATGCAACTCCAGGGCCTGGAGGCGTGCATGACGGATGCCGTTGACCCGCTCCTTGACCGCACGTTCGGCGGGGCCGTCAAGGGCGAGGGGCTCGTGCGGGACGGCGAGGCGGCGGTTCGGTCCTCGGCGGCGCGGCGGAAGTTCGCCGTCTCCGTCCACGTCATGACCGCGCATCCCGCCACGGCCGACCAGTGGCGCAAGGCCCTCGACCAGACGATCGCCCGCACGGAGGCGGTGGACATCGAGGCGGCCCGCGCGGCCCATCGCCAATGGTGGGACGAGTTCTGGAGCCGCAGTTGGGTCCGGGTGCGCGGGCCGGGCGATGCGCTTCCGTCGGCGGCCACGCCCCAGGCCGGCGGTGTTGTCGCCACCAAACTGCCGCTGCGGTTCGGGGTTGACTCGGGCGGCGGGTCGCGATTCCTCGGCAAGATGGCCTGCGTGCGGGTCTGGTCGCAAGCCCTGCCGCCGGAGAAATTGGCCGACCTGGCGGCGCGGGGACGGAATCACCTCGCCTCGAAAGACCCCGCCCTGGTCGGCGAGTGGATGCCGGGCAAACTGGCCGGCCGGGACCTTGGCAACTCGGCGTCAGAAGGTCTGCACGCCAGGGCCGTCGGCGAGTTGAAGGTCGTGGACGTCGACGGCGACAAGGTGCTTGAGTTCGGCGGCAAAGGCCACATCGAGGTCCCGCACGACGATCGGCTGAACCTGGCGGGAGGGCTGACGCTTGAGGCCTGGATCTGCCCCGACAAGATCGATGCGGCCGGCGGCAGGATCATCGACAAGACGCCAGTCGGCACCAGCGACGGCTACCTCCTCGACACCTGGCCGGGCAATTCGCTCAGGCTGATCGTCGGGGCGGGCACCTTGCGGCACGACGCCGGACTCGCTCCCGGCCGATGGGTGCACGTGGCGGGGACGTTCGACCCCAAGACCTGCCAGGAGGCCCTGTACGTCGGCGGCAAGGCGGTGGCCCGGCAGCGCGGCGGCGGGCCCCCGGCGCCGCCGGGCGCCTCGACGTTCGCGATGTCCCGCGGATACGCCCTCCAGCGCTACCTGGTGGCCTGCGGCGGCCGCGGCAATATGTGGATCAAGTTCAATGGCTCCATTTTCACGCTGCCCTATGAGAAGGACCCGGACTACCGCCGCTGGGCGGGGGCACAGTGGTTCCAGAACGCCCGCCTGCCGTACTGGCCCTGCATCGGGGCGGGCGACCACGACATGACCGCGCCGTTCTACCGGCACTACGTCCAGAACCTGCCGATGGCCCGCCAGCGCACGCAAATCTACTACGGCCACCAGGGCGCGTTCTTTCCCGAGACGCAGTATTTCTGGGGCACCTACGCCAACGCCGACTACGGATGGGACCGCCGCAACGTCCCGCTCGGTTTCGCCACCAACAATTACATCCGCTGGTACTGGTCGGGCTGCCTGGAACTGGCGGTGATGATGCTCGACCAGTACGACAACACGCAGGACCGCGAGTTCCTCAAGGGCACGCTGCTGCCGCTGGCCGGGGCGTTCCTGGAGTTCTACGACCGGCACTGGAAGCGCGGACCGGACGGCAAGATTCTCTTCGAGCCGGCCCAGTCGCTGGAGACGTGGCATGCGGCGACCGATCCGCTGCCGGAGATCGCCGGCCTCCGCTACATCCTGCCGCGAATGCTCGACCTTCCGCAGGACGCCACGACACAGGCCCAGCGCGCAGATTGGAAGAAGATGCTCGCCGACCTGCCCGAGGTGCCAACGCGGACCGAGGGCGGCAAGAAGTTCCTTATCCCCGCACGCAAGTTCAGCGCCAAGGCCAACGTCGAGAACCCCGAACTCTACGCCGTCTGGCCGTACCGCCTGTACGGCGTGGGCAAGCCCGACCTTCAGGTCGGCGTTGAGACGTTCAACCGCCGCCAGCATCGCGAGAACCGCTGCTGGTGGCAGGACGACACGCACGCCGCCTACCTGGGCCTCGCGGGCGCCGCCGCACGCAACGTGCTGGGCCGGCTCAGCAGTTGGAACACCGCCTTCGCCTTCCCGGCCATGTGGGGTCCGCACAACGACGAGATTCCCGATATGGACCACGGCGGCAACGGGCAGATGGCCCTTCAGGTCATGCTGATGCAGACGGAGGGGCGGAAGATCCTGCTCTTCCCGGCGTGGCCGAAGGCGTGGGACGTCGAGTTCAAACTCCACGCGCCGATGAAGACCATCGTCGAGGGCGTGTATCGCAGCGGGAAACTCGAGCAGTTGAAAGTCACGCCCGAGAGCCGCGCGGCAGACGTCGTACAAATGGACCCGCAGTAGGGCGTCCCTGAAGGCGCCGGGTGGTTGGCGCTGTTCAGGCTGACCTGCCAAAGGCCGGGTCAGATCTTGTGGTCCTGCGGTTTCAGGCCCTTGGTGTGTTTGCCGAAGCCGATGGGGGTAGGCTTGTACTGGCCGACGAAATCGACCTTCGCCCTGGCCGGGATTTTGTCTTCCATCCCCATAGACCAGTAGGCGGCGTTCGCCAAGAGGCGGCGGAACCCTTCGCTCACCAGGTCGCCGCTGTGGCCCATCGTCGTGGTGAACACGCGGGCCGCCTTGCCCTCGGTGCCCGTGAATGTCTTGATCCACGCGATCGGCACCGGCTTCTTGGCGGTGTTCGGCGGGTCCTTCGGATCCATGCCCGTGAGGCACTGGCCCAGGATGACGGGCTTGGAGTCGCCGGGAAGCGTGGTGATGGCGTAGACGTCCGACGGTCCCCAGATGTCTTCGCAGCCCTTGACGATGGGGCTGTCCTGCATGCCCTCGGCGATGAGGCCGCGCGTGCTTTCGCTCTGGTGCGCCCCGTAGTGGTTGATCCAGGTCTCGCCCAGGACCAGCCGCCCGAACCCGCCCGCCGGGTCGCGGCTGTTGAAACTGTACCTGGCGTACGGGCTGTCTTTGTGCTTCGTGTAGTTGAAAGAGTGCGTGGCGGTCCGCAGGCCCATCATGGGCTTGCCTGAGTTCATGTAATCCACGATATATTTCATCTGCTCGTCAGGCAGTTCCCGGAACCGGCAGAAGATGATCATCAGGTCCGCCGTCTTCAGCGCCTCCAGGCCGGGGATGTTATCGACCGTCCCGGGGTCGATCTCGCCGGTCTCTCGGTTGACGGGAAACAGCACCGTGCACTTGAACCCGTGGTGCACGGCGAGGATCTTACCCAGTTGCGGCATCAACTCTTCGGAACGGTACTCGTCGTCGCCCGCGACAAGGACGATGTGCTTTCCCTTGCCGGGCCCGTCCTTGCCGTCGAAGACGATCCACGGGTCCTCGCCCCTCGACGTGCCCGCCAGCGGCCAGGCCAGTGCCGCCAACGCCAGTGCCGCCAGTCCCAACGCATACATGACGCCGTGCATGTCTCACCCCTTTTCGCCCAAGGAACCGCGCCCTTGTCTACCCTTGTGTAAACGGCCGTGCCGTGGTATCTAACACCCTAACCCGGGAGAAATGCAAGATGAAAAAAGAAAAAGAAGAAAAAGGTGTCAGGACCCTTTTTTGGGAAAACGGCTATTTGCCCACGCAGGCCCCCTCGCGCCGCAAAAAGGGTCCTGACACCTTTTTCTTCTGCCGCACGTGCCGCCTGTTGGCCATCCTTGCTCTGATGCTATTCGCCTCCGCTGGTGTCCGCGCCGCCGACAACGACTGGCCGCGCTTCCGCGGCCCCAACGGCCAGGGCCTAAGCGACGCCACCACTGTGCCCGTCCAGTGGACCGACAAGGACTACAACTGGAAGGTCGCGCTGCCCGGCACCGGCCACTCGTCGCCCGTCCTCTGGGGCGACAAGATATTCCTGACCTGCGCCGACGCCCAGACCGCCAAGCGGATGGTCCTGTGCCTCGCCGCCGCCGATGGCCGCACGCTCTGGCAGCGCGATTACACCTCGAAGACCTACGGGCAGAACGAGGAGAACAATTACGCCAGCGCCACCCCCGCCGCCGACGCCGATGCCGTCTACCTCACCTGGACGGCGCCCGAGGAGGTAGTCCTCCTGGCCCTCGATCACTCCGGCACCGAGAAGTGGCGCCGCCGCCTCGGCCCATATCCGACGCGGCACGGCAGTGGCACGTCGCCCATCGTTTACCAGAACCTCGTGATCCTCTCCAACGACCAGGAGGGCACGAGGTTCGTGAGCAGCGAGGGGAAGAGTTTCATCGTGGCCGTCGACCGCACCAGCGGCGAGATGCGCTGGCAATCGGATCGCCGCACGGTCCTGGCCGCCTACTCGACCCCGTGTGTGTTCCGGGCCGACGGCGGGCCGCCGGAACTCATCTTCACCAGCACGGCCCACGGCGTCACCGCCATCGACCCGGCCACCGGCAAGGTCAACTGGGAGATCGACAGGATATTCCTGGACCGCTGCGTGGCGTCGCCGGTGCTGTCGCCCGGCCTCGTGATCGCCTCGTACGGCTATGGCAATCGCGGGACGCGCCTGGTGGCCGTGCGGCCGGGGTCGAAGGCCAAGGGCGTCGAGCCGCAAGTGGCCTGGGACATGAAGAAAGACGTTCCCCTGATTCCGACGCCGATCATCAAGGACGGCCGCCTCTTCTGCTGGGCCGACGATGGGACGGTCACGTGCCTGACGGCGGAGACGGGCCGGCCGGTCTGGCAGGAGCGCCTCGGCACGCAGTTCTTCGCGTCGCCCGTGTGCGTCAACAACCGGCTGTACGGCATCTCCAAGAACGGCGATGTGTTTGTGGTCGCCGCCGCCGACAAGTTCGAACTTCTGGCCCGCGTGCCGCTGGGCGAACCGACGAACGCCACCCCCGCCGTCGCGGGCGGC
>Ga0315280_10001904_pt1 | contig 34814 bp, 25 predicted proteins | sample YL17G06_40_MG_FD_203697 | JGI IMG/M metagenome (GOLD analysis project Ga0315280, IMG submission 203697) | Sediment microbial communities from Yellowstone Lake, YNP, Wyoming, USA - YL17G06_40 | ecosystem: Environmental > Aquatic > Freshwater > Lake > Sediment | place: USA: Wyoming | collected...
GCAGTTGGGGGAGATGGTGAAAGCCGGCAAGGCAGCGGCGCGCAAGCTGACCCACGCCCGCCCAAGACGCCCGTATCAAGTTGAAGCGACTTTATCCCGTGATTCATGACTGACGGTGCACTAGGGGACTGCGCGCGCTTAGGCACGGCGACATACCGCGGGTCGCCGGTGAGCGTTATTTTCGAGCCGGCCACGAGCTCGATCTCATGGGCCTCCCCTACTGTCCAGGCGGCGATCTTGTCGCGCTTGCCGTTCGAGAACAGCAGCAGGTAATCGTCGGGCGCGGATTGCAGCCGATTCACGAAGTGCATGCCCCGCAGGGCGCGTGTGAGCCGCTTCATCGCCACGTAGGCCGGCTTGAGCTTGTAGTCGTAGGCCACCGTGCCGAAATGGTGCTCGGCCTCGTGGGGATCGGGGCCATCATCGTGCCAGTCATACCAGATCGAGACCGGCACGCCCAGGCTGAGGTTGGTGAGGAACTCGCGCGGCAGGTACTGGCCCTGGCGCTCGGCGTTGAAGTCGTGCCACACCGCCGAGTAACCCCACTCGCCGGAGATGATGGGCAGGTCTGGGCGGTCGGGGCGATAACGAGCGATGAGAGCGCGAAGCTTGTCGTAGTCCGGTGCGACGGTCTCGGGCGGGCCTTGGCGATAGGGATGGACGCTGACCGCGTTGACCAACTGCAGCAGCCCGTGGCGGAAGCAATCTTCGAGGAAATCGAACGGAATGCCCGAGGTCGCGGGGGCGATGCACAAGGCGCCAGAGTCGGCGTTGCGGATCGCCGGGAAGACTGCTTTCGCCAGGGCCATGTACTGGTCGGCGCTCGGTTCGGGCTTCCAGAAGCTGATGTTGGGCTCGTTCCACAGCTCCCACAGGATGCCGCGGCCGCGATAGCGGCTGGCGGCGGCGGCGGCCCAGCGAGCGAAGGCGCGGCGGCCATCTTCGGTGCGCACGCTCTGGTCGGTTTCGTAGAGCGGGTTGCTGTAGTCGAGGATATAGAGGGCGCGGATGCCGCGCCTGGCGAGGGCGTCGGTGAGGGTGTCGTACTCGGTGAAGTCATACACACCGTTCTGCTTTTCGATGGTGCTCCAGGCGAAATCCATGCGGATGAAGCGAAAGCCGGCGGCCTGGATCATGTCGAGATCGCGGGCGGGCTTGCCGGTGAAATGGATGTTGACACCGAGGCCGTCGGGGACGGCAGGAGGGGGCAACTCGTCGGCGGCAACGGCGGCGAGCGAGAGCATCAGGGCAAGAATGATAAACAAGACTGCGGTTGGCATGTCAGGCTCCTGTTACGCGAAGTAGATTTGCGTCGTCGGTGGGGGATTCCTGCCTGCGGCAGGTGAACTTCGGTGCGGTCAGAATGACACCTCCTGAGCGAGAACCACATCTCCGGTCGCGATAGACCTCATGAGGCGGCGAGACGGAATGAAACGGACTTATGATCTGTCGGAGCTGGAATGGACGGTTGCGGGATGGCATCCGAATTGGTGGAAATGGGGCGGGGCGCCGGATGTGGGGCCGGTGGCGGCGAAGGTTCCCGGCTCGGTGCAGCAGGCGCTGCGCCAGGCGGGCATCGTTCCTGACTGGAACGTCGGCCTCGACTCGCGCCTGTGCGAATGGGTGGAGAGCCGCGACTGGCGATTCGAGGCGGAGCTGCCGTCGGAATGGACGCGGCTGGCAAAATCGGCGGCTAAGCAGGCTCCGCCTGCCGCCGTGGCGGCGGAAGGCCTAGCCACTCGCGCGGTGCTGCGATGCGAGGGGCTGGATTACCAGGGCGCGGTGTTGCTCAATGGTCGCCCGGTCGGACGTTTTCGCGGCAGCCTGGTGCCGCACGCCTTTGACCTGACGCGTCACCTGAAGCGCGCGGGAAACCGCCTGGGCATCGTCTTCACCGAGATCCCGCGCTACCTGGGGCAGATCGGCTGGACATCGAAGATGCGCGCATGGAAGCCGCGGTTCAACTACATCTGGGACTGGGTGGCGCGGCTGGTGCAGGTTGGTATTTGGGATGACGTGCGGCTGGAGGTGCGCGACGGTGGATTCATTGAGAGCCTGTCGCTTCACACCGATTACGACTACCGCGCGCGGCAGGGCAGCGTCGTGGTCGCCGCATCGATCGCGGGTGACGAAACGCAAGCGGTCGAGGTCATCGTCGCGGGGCGCGAGGGCGAGGTGCACCGTCAGGCCTTCGCCGCACAACCCGATTTCGCGTGCCGCGTGGAGGGCCTGAAGGTTGAGCCGTGGCAGCCCAATAGCAATGGCGAGCAGCGGCTTTACGCCGTGCGCGTGCGGCTGCGCAGCGCGGACGGCGCGGCCATTGACGAAGAGGCGCGCACGGTCGGCTTCCGGCAGATTGTGTGGGGGACGTGCGAGGGCGCGGCGCCTGATGCGGAGCCGTGGATTTGCGCGATCAACGGCGCGCCGACGTTTCTCCAGGGCTTCAACTGGAGCCCGATCCGCCCCAACTTTGCCGATGTCACGGAGCAGGATTACCGCGTGCGCCTGCAAGCCTACCGCGACATGGGGTGCAACCTGCTGCGGGTGTGGGGCGGGTCGTTTCTGGAGAAGGAGTGCTTCTACCGGCTGTGCGACGAGATGGGGCTGCTGGTGTGGCAGGAGTTCCCGCTGAGCTCGTCGGGATTGGACAACCGGCCGCCGGATGACGCGGACACGATTCGCGAGCTGCGCGCCATCGCGGGGAGCTACATCCGGCGGCGGCAGCATCACCCGTCGCTGCTGATGTGGTCGGGCGGCAATGAGCTGGAGGGCTATACGCGCGGGCGCAAGCGGCCGGGATATCTCAAGCCGGTGGACCTCGCCTACCCCACCATCGCGGCGCTAGCGGAGGTGGCGCGCGAGCTTGACCCGACGCGGCGGTTCATTCCCGCGTCGCCGTCGGGGCCGCGCTTCAGCGCGACGGCGGAGGAGTTCGGCAAGGGCGTGCATCACGAGGTGCACGGGCCGTGGAACATGGCGGGGCCGCTCGAGGACTGGTTTAGATATTTCGATGCGGATGACGCGCTGTTTCGCTCGGAGACGGGGTTTCCCGGCGCGAGCGCGGCGGATTTGCTTCGTGAGTATGGCGGCGAGATGGCGTGGCCGGGGAATGCGGATAACCCGTTCTGGCGGCACACGGGCGGGTGGTGGATTCAGTGGGATGATTACCTGCGCGAGGGAGGCGATGCCGGCGATCTCGATGCATACGTGCGCTGGAGCCAGGCGCGGCAGGCGACGGCGCTCTCATATGCGGCGCGAGCGTGCAAGCGGCGGTTTCCGCGCTGCGGGGGGTTCATGATGTGGATGGGGCATGACTGCTGGCCGTGCCCGGTGAACAACTCGGTGATTGACTTTCTCGGTCGCCCCAAGCCCGCGGCGGCGGCGCTGGCGGAGGTGTTTCGATCGGCGCCTGGCGGGGATGGACGCAAGCAATGAGCCATGCACGAAGGCTTCGACTGACTCCGCGCGCAACCATTGGGCGCGGCGGAGTCTATCCCCTCGCTTTGCTCGGGGCGGGCTCTGAGCGAAGCCGAAGGGCTGAAGCCGCGAAATCGCGGGGTCAGGCGCCCCCGCGCCCGGTGGCAAGCGCAAGCGTAAGCATAACCCCGTACATCTACAAGGTCGCGAGCGGCTGCGAGGTCAAGGCGGACGTGCACCGGTTGGCGGATGGCGGGGTGCGACCCGCGATCGTGTGGATTCATGGCGGGGCGCTGATCATGGGCCACCGCGGTAACCTGCCGGACCGCCAGCGCGAGCTCTACGTCAACGCGGGTTTCGTCGTGGTTTCGATTGACTATCGGCTGGCGCCGGAGGCGAAGCTGGACGCGATTATCGAGGACGTGCGCGACGCATTTCGCTGGGTGCGTGAGGAGGGGCAGGAGTTGTACGGCGTTGACGGGTCGCGAGTCGCGGCGGTTGGGCATTCGGGCGGCGGCTACCTGGCGCTGATGAGCGGGTGGTGCGTGGCGCCGAGGCCGCAGGCGGTGGTTTCGTTCTATGGCTATGGCGATATCGCAGGGGCGTGGTACAGCCGGCCTGATGCGTACTATTGCGGACTGCCGGCGGTATCGAAGGAGGAGGCATACGCGGCGGTCGGCGGGCCGGTGATCTCGGCGAACGAGGGCGCACACCATCGCGATCGGTTCTATCTTTATTGCCGCCAGCAGGGGCTGTGGCCGAAGGAGGTGACGGGGTACGACCCCTCGACGCTGCTCGGGGCCGGCCCGGTGACGCAGCCGCAGGAATTCGACCGCTATTGCCCGGTGCGGAATGTCACCCGCGATTACCCACCGACGATGCTGCTGCACGGAACGGCCGATACCGATGTCCCGTACCGATTATCAGTGGATATGGCGGACGCGCTGGCGCGGGCTGGGGTCGAGCATGAGCTGATCACGATTGAGGGCGGCGGGCACGGGTTCGATGGTGCGGACACGGCTGAGGTTGCGGCGATGCTGGAGCGAGTGGTGGAGTTTCTAAAGCGGCATGTGGGATAGGAAGACGCAGTGATGTCACCCCGAGTGCAGCGAGGGGCGCCCTACCGGGGCATGGAGCCCAGGCACTCTTGCCTGGGGGTCACGGGCAGGAGTGCCTGTGCTCCAGGCGGTATGGGATTCCTCGCTGCGCTCGGAATGACATTTCCCGCCGGAGGGCAAACGATGAGCGGTTCAATGTCGTTGAACGGGACCTGGGGTCTCACCTATGCTGAGGGTGACCCGCTCATTCATCCTGACAACTATATCGGCCCGGAGCTGCGCGGGCGGCGGTTGCTGCCGGCGGCGGTGCCAGCGCCGATTCATCAGGTGCTGGTGAATGCCGGGTGGGTCGAGGATCCCAACATCGGCATGAACTCGCTCAAGGCGCGATGGGTCGAGGAACAATTCTGGGTCTATCGGCACACCTTCACCCCGCCACCCGAAGCGCTGACGCAGCCGGCGAGCCTGGTCTTCGAGCGGCTCGAGCTGGAAGCGACGGTGCTGCTCAACGGCGAGGTGATCGGCCAGCACGCCAACGCGTTTCGACCGGCGCGCTTTGATGTCACGGGCAAGCTGCGCGGTGGCGAAAACCTGCTAGCGGTGAAGATCGCCACGGGGCTGCATTCGGCGGCAGACAAACCCGCGGCGGAGTATGCCAGCTCGACGATACAGCTTCTGACCAAACGGCACTGGCACCGCCATCCGCAGTACCAATCGGGCTGGGACTGGAACCCGCGCCTGGTCAACGTCGGGATTCTGGGGGATGTGCGCCTGGAATGGTGCGCGGCGGCGCGCCTCGGCCAGGTGACGGTGTTCGCGGTGCCGAGCGAGGATCTGTCGGCGGCGACGATGCATGTGCGCGCGACGGTCGTCGGCGTGGGGTCGGCGCCGGTGAGCGGCACGCTGCGGGCGCGCATTGCGGAGACTGGTCAGGAGGCTGCGCTGGCGCTGACCATCGAGCCTGGCGAGAGCCGACACGAGCTGGGGATCGAGATCCCCAACCCGCGCCTGTGGTGGCCCATCAATCATGGTGAGCAGTTCCGCTATACGGTTGACGTGACATTGGAGGCGGATGGAGAGACTCAGACCGTCACGCGCATGACGGGCGTTCGCCGCGTGGAGATGGATCAGTCGGCGCACCCGCTGGAGGGGCATTACTGCATCCTGCGGATAAACAACCGGCCGATATTCTGCAAGGGCGGTAACTGGGTTCCGCCCGACTTGTGGTACAGCGCCGTCACGAGGGAGCGCTATCGGGCGCTGGTGGAGCTGGCGCAACAGGCGAACTTCAACATGCTGCGCGTGTGGGGCGGAGGGCCGTACGCGGATCATGCGCTGTGCGATGCGTGCGATGAAGCCGGGGTGCTGATCTGGCACGACTTCGTCTTCGCGTGCTCGAAGTACCCGGGCGACGATGCCGAGTTCGCCGCCGAGGTGCGGCGCGAGGTAAGGCACGTCGTACGCGAGCTGGCGCATCATCCATCGCTCGTGGTGTGGTGCGGCAATAATGAGATCGAGTGGGGAGATTGGGACTGGGGTTACGACGGCGCCAGCCGCACGCACCCGCACTATGCGATCTTCCACCACGACATCCCGCTTATCGTGCGCACCGAGGATCCGTCGAAGGTGCACTGGATCAGCTCGCCCTACTCCCCCGACCAAAGGCACCCCAATGACCCGACCGTGGGCGACCAGCATCCGTGGGGCGTCTCGATCCTGCATCCGGAGCCAGCCGACTGGTGGGAATACCGCGGCTACGTCGATCGTTTTCCCAATGAGGGCGGCGTGCTGGGCGCGTCATCGCCGGCCACCCTGCGCCAGTTCCTGCCGGCGCACGAGCGCTACCTGCTTTCGCCAAGCTGGGACCATCACGACAATCCCATCGCGTGCGTCGCGAGCCGCCCCGGCGGACCAGGGCGCGCCTACGTGACGGCGGAATTCTGGACCGGCCGCGATCCGCTGGCGATGGATTGGGAGGATTACGCCTTCGTGAGCGCCTTGCTGCAAGCCGAAGCGTTGCAGGAGTACATAGCCAACTACCGCCGGCGCACGTTCAGCAGCGCCTCCGCCATCTTCTGGTCTTACAACGACTCCTGGCCGGTCACCCACGGCTGGACGATCGTGGACTATTACCTGCGCAAGAAGCTCGCGTATCACCCGGTGCGGCGGGCCTTTGCGCCGATCACCGTGGTGGTGGCTGAGGAGGCGGGCGCGGTCACCGTCTATGGCGTCAATGACACGCCCGGGGCATGGTCGGGTGAGCTGCGCTACGGGCTATTCGCGCTCGCTGGAGGGTTGCCGCTGGACCAACGGATACCCGTCACCCTGCCCGCGAACGCCTCGACGCCGCTGGCGCGCTTCGAGCGCGCACAGTGGGAGGCACTCGATCTGCGGCGAACCGGCGCCTTCGCGCTGCTGCTGGGCAGGGGACAGTCCCCATTGGCCCAGCACCGGCTGTTCCTCGAGCGCTTCAAGGACCTGGCGTTCGCAGCGCCGCAGATAACTTTGACGAGGCAGGGCGAATGGCTGACGCTGATCTCCGACGCCTTCGCGTGGGGGGTCTGCCTGGACGTGGACGGCGAGGCGCCGCTCGCTGACAACTGCTTCGACCTGCTGCCGGGGATCGCGCACACGATGCCCTGGAGCACCGAGTTAGGAGAACCGCGCATCGTGCGCCTGGGCAACCGCGATGCGGTCACGCCCTCCGGCTAGCGTGAGAACGGTGGGCGAGGTCAGCCGGCGAGCATGCCCTCGCGGTCAGGGGGCGAGGATCGTCCGGGGTCAGCGGGCGAGCATGCCCTCGCGGTCAGGGGGCGAGGATCGTCCGGGGTCAGCGGGCGAGCATGCCCTCGCGGTCAGGGCGAGGATCGTCCGGGGTCAGCCGGCGAGCATGCCCTCGCGCTGCATCCACTCGACGGCGCGGGCCATGGTCTGCTCGGGGGTGTAGCGCGGAGCGTAACCCAGGCGCGTGGTGATCTTGGTCAGGTCGGGGCACATGTGCGCGCGGAAGTGGAAGTTGGCGCCGGGGTCGGGCGAGATGGCGGTGGCGAATTCCTGCCAGCTGTGCCATTCGATGGGAATGGCAACGCCGTAGATTCGGCCATAGGTCTCGACAAACTGAACCACGGTGAGGGCATAGCGCGAGCCGACGTTGAAGATGTGACCCGCCGCGGCCGGGCGCTTTTGCACCGCGAGAAAGAACCCCTGCGCGACATCCTCGGCATCACATGGGCCGATGAGGGTTTGACCCGGCTCCGGCAGAGGCACCGGCTCGCCGCGCCGATGCGCCGCGTGGGCCTCCAGGCTTCTGCCGCCGCGGCCGTCGAGCGGGATCTTGCCGGGGCCGCAGATGTTGGGCGGCATGATGGCGGTGAACGCGACGCCGTCGGCTTGCGCGCGCGCCAGGGTCTCGAGCAGTTCGCGGTAACGGATCGCATAGCCGAGGAAGGGGCAGGGCGACTGCGTCTCCTCGGGCGTGGGCACGACCTTGGGCTCGCCGAACATCCACACCGATCCGCAAGCGACGAAGTGCTCGCAGGCAGGGCGCGCAGCGAGGTAGGTCGTGGGGACATCGGTTCCCGGGATGTCAATGACGACCTCGGCAGCGATGGCCCTGATGCACTCCGGCCACTGGAGGTTGCCCTGGCGATAGTCGCACGTGAGTGCTGCGACCTTCGCCCACACGCCGCTCGACGGGATGGGCGTGCGGCCGCTGGTGACGATGGTGACGTCGCACCCATCGCCCACGAGCATGGGCACGAGATGGCGGCCGATATGGCCGGAACCGCCGATGACGCAGACCTTCATGATTGGGCTCCTGTTCGGTCGGTGACGACAATGCAGCACAGAGCCTGCCCCTTCGGCGTTGCTCAGGGCAAGCTCTGAGCCGGCGAAGCGCGCCCCCGTGGCTAGGCCGCTTGGCGGCCGCCACCCCGGCCCGGACGGGCTTAGCCCGCATTATTCGTGCCCGGTGGCGCAGGCGTCTCGCCTGCGTGCATCCGCCTCATGGTATGAATAATCCGGGCTAGGTCTCCCGACCGCCACGGCGGCCCGATGGGTCTAGCCGCGCGCGCCCGGTGCGCAAGCCAACGCCCCTTTTCGCGGTCACGCTCGCGGCGCAGGGTATGACCTTTTTTCGTTGGGGTGGCAGGACTGCTGCTCAACCCCTCTCCCTCTCGGAGGGAGAGGCGGGGTCAGGGTGGGGACACGGCATTTCACCCCCACCTTCGTCCTCCCCCTAGAAGGGGGAGGAATCAGTTCGCCCGATCCCAACTTTTCGCGAACACACCCGCGGCGCACTCAACCTTGCTTGTGGTCGTGTGGTATGTTATACTGCGCACGAGTCTGGAGGAGGCGGTGCGGCAGAGCGTAGACAGTCGGCGGGAACCATTGATGCCGCGCTGGACATGCGTTTGCCACTGGCGACGCGAGTGCGCGCATGAACGATGCGCGCTTAGGGGCAGCCGCGGCGCGGCGCCACAGCCTCCGGGGAGTTAAGCGATGTGGGCGAAGGGGACGGTCGTGCGCGGCCGCGTGGCTAGGTCCCGAAGGGACCGCCATCCCGGCCGTGCAGGCCTAGGGACACGACGCAGCGCAGCGTTGGTTATGGCCGCGGGGCTGGCGGCGGTGGTTGCGCTGCCGGCATTCGGCGCCGACTGGCTGACGTATAGGCAGGGGCCCGAGCGCCGCAACGCGAGCCCCGAGCGATTCGGCGCGCCGCTGAGCCTGGTGTGGAAGTTCACCACCGCGCCGTCGGACCAGCGCGTGCCCCCGGTCGTGACTGCCGATCGCGTCTTCGTCGCTGCCGGCAAGACCATGTATGGCCTCGACGTGGCGACGGGGGCTGCGATATGGCAGTACGATGCGGGCGACGATATCCTCGCGCCGCCGACATACGCCGACGGACGGGTTATCTTCGGGGCGGATAACGGCAAGATCATCTGCCTGAACGCGGCGAACGGGAAGGAAATCTGGAATGTGGCCACGGCGCTGTCGATCCGCGCAGCGCCAGCGGTGGTCGCGGGCGTGGTATATGCGGCGTCACTCGATCGGCAGGCGATGGCGATCGACGCGGCGACCGGAGCCAAACGCTGGTCGTCGCAGTTGAGCGATGAGCTATGGGGGGCGCCAGCGGTTGCGGACAACCTGATGCTGGTGCCGACGGCAGATGGGCAGATCTTCGGGCTGGACGTGAGCGATGGCAGAACGCGCTTGCAGATAGCTATGCCCAACCGCCGGGCGCTGATGAACCCGATCGCGGTGACCGAAGACGCGATGTACGTCGCCGGGCGGTCGGACCTGCGAGCGCTCAACCGTCGCGGCGCCCAGAAATGGGACCTGGAATACACCGCTTTTCTTACGGGCGGCGCCGCGGTCGCTGGCGACCGGGTTTTCATCACGCTGATAGACGGCCGGCTGCTGGCAGTGGATCCGGAGCGCAGCCGCACGCTGTGGGAGTTCAAGTTCAATGCCGATATGACTTCGCCGCCGACGGTGGTAGGCGACGTGGTGATTGCCGGGGCGACCGGGGGGTTGGTCTATGCGCTGGACGCGGCCAGCGGCACCCCGCGCTGGGTTTACCCGGCGCGGCCGCCCGGCCTGGCGGCCGGAGTGAAGGCGAGTTTCGACCTGGTAGCCTCGCCGGTATATGCCAACGGCTCGCTCTATCTCACGTGGGATGACGGCAGCGTGGCGCGATTCGATGTCAATGCGCCCGACGTGTCGCCGCCCAGGATCGAGCTGCTGACCCCGCCGGAGAACTCGGTGACCGGCACCAGCCTGCCCAAGATTATCGGCGCGCAGGTCTTCGACGAGGGCAGCGGCGTGGACTTCGCCAGCCCGACGATGACCATCGACGGGGGACCGGTCTCCGCCAAGCTTGACCCGTACACCGGGTACCTCACCTACACCATCGACGCCAAGAGTCCCTTCGCGCCTTTCAAGGAGGGGTGGCACACGGTGCGCGTCACCGTGCGCGACCAGCGCGGCAATGAAGCCACGCGGACGTGGCGGTTCTACGCCAAGACCGGCGCGGAGAAGGTGCAGACGCAGCCCACTCAGCCGGCGGCTCCGTCCGCGGGCGTGACGCCGCCCGGGCCGCCACCCGCGGGTTTACCACCCGCCGTTCCGGCGCCCTAACCGGGGAGATGGGCTCGCCCCGAACAGACAGCGCAGCCGGGCATCACGCCCGACTAAGCGCCGGGGACGCCATGGCAGTTCAGCCACCCGTGGCAAACGGATGCCTCCCCGGCCCTCCCCTATGCCACCGCCATTTACGGGTTTCGGGTGCGGCGCGATGGCACGTATGACAGATGCCCCCCGCCCTGCCCTGTGCGGCCACTACAGCCAGCGATAGGCGGCGCGGGATTAGCACTCTCGCCGCTCGATTGCTAACTAAGGCCACGTCCTGCTATAATGATAACCCTTGGGTGCACGGCCGCCCTCGGCGAGCTGCCGATGCCTTAACCGCTGGTAACGAGCGTCGGAGCGCTCGCGCCAGTCCTGACCCTTGGCGGCAGCGCCCGCGCTCCGGAAACCGGCGCAGCGCGCTCGGATATTGCGAGGTTCACCAGAAATGCCGACGTACGAGTATGAGTGCACTAAATGCGGAACGCGCGTAGAGCTGCTTCAGCGCGTAGGCGATCCGCCGCTCAAGCAGTGCACCAAGTGCAAGGGACGTATGCGCAAGCTCCTTTTCCCGGTCGGCGTCATCTACAAAGGATCGGGATTCTATACCACCGACTATGCCCGCAAGGGCGTTGCCAGCGGCGATGACGGCGACGGCAAAAAGAAGTCCGCCGGCAAAGTCCCGGCACCGTCGAAGGCGGAGGCGAAGAAGTAGCCGGCCGACCGGCGGGTAGTTTCCGCCGCGACAACACGCATCTTCAGGCGGCGGCGCGCGGTTCGCAGGCGAACCGGCATGGCCGCCGGACTTTGCCGCTCTTTGTGCAATCACGTCCCTGCCGTATCCCATCTCGGCGCGCGCTTGTCTCCCTCATCATTCCCCACAGACTCAGCGTCATCATGCGACCTGGCCTGGTCGCTTAGCCGCGACTTTATCCCGGGTGCGCGCGGCGGCCCCGCAGGAGTTTTCACGCGCCGGCGGGAATTGGCTGTGACGCAGGCCCCTAAGCCCTTCGGGCCGGGGTGGCGGCCCCGACGGGGCCTAGCCACGAGACGCCTGCGCCGCCGGACGGAGGCGCGAATGCATCGTATCGGTTTTCGCACGGCGGGGTTTGCAGCATGGCCGATTGAGCGCGCACTGAGGGCGCTGCGTGAGATCGGATATAATTGCGTCGAGCTATGCTTGGAGCACCCTGAGACCCAGCCCGCGGACATGACTGCGGCGCGGTGCCGCGATCTGGCCGCGCTGCTGGGGGAGCTTGGCCTCGGGCTGTCGAGCGTGTCGTATCACGGCGACGGACGGCCGGCGGAGGAACGGGCGGAAAACTCGCTACTTGGGGTGGAGGTGGCGGAGCGGCTCGATTGCCCGATCCTGGTGGTCAACACCATGCGCTGCGAGCCCGGGCGAGGAGACGAACAGACGCAAGCGGCGATTGATCTGACCCGGCGGCTGCTGTCGCATAGCCAGAAGCGTGTGACCCTGGCATTCGAGCCGGAGCCGGGGCTGGTGATTTCATCAGTGGAGGATATGATGGAGTTCTGGATAAGCGTGGGCGCGCCGCGTCTAGACCTTAACGACAGGAAGATGCTCATGGGCGAACGCAAGTTAACGCCAAGTGAAGCCGCGGCGCAGCGGGTAGCGGTGAATCTTGACATCGGCCATGCGCATATCACCGAGCCGAGCGTGGTCGCCGCGGTGGAGCGGCTCGGCGCCATGATTGTCCATACCCACATCGAGGACGTTGCGGGCAAAGTGCACAAGCACCTGGTATTGGGGGCAGGGGAGCTTGACTTTGCGGCGGTACGGGCGGCGCTTGATCGCAGCAGCTATCGGGGCGACTACGTGGTGGACATGTTCGCGCTGGGCGACGATCCGGCGGCAACGGCGCAGCGATGCTATGAGGCGATGCGGCGGTGGTTTGGGTGGCACATCGGACTGGTCGCCGATGAGCGCCTTTGGCCCGACGTGTTCACACGATGACCTGGGCGTACGCAGGCGAGACGCCGGCGCCACCGGGGCGAGACGCCTGCGCCACCGGGGCGAGACGCCGGCGCCACCGGGGCGAGACGCCGGCGCCACCGGGGCGAGACGCCGGCGCCACCGGGCGCGAATAACGAACCAGGCCCGTCACGGACGGGACAGGGAGGAGACGCAATGGCTGATTATCGTCGCATTATTCCTTGCCTGGACATGAAGGACGGGCGGGTGGTGAAGGGTGTGCATTTCGTGGACCTGCGCGATGCCGGCGATCCCGTGGCGTGCGGGCGCGCATATAGCGAGGCGGGGGCGGATGAGATCGCGTTCCTGGATATCTCGGCGACGGTGGAGGGCCGCGGGACGATGCTGGACGTGCTGCGGCGGACGGTGGAGGCGGTGACCGTGCCGCTGGTGGTGGGCGGCGGGATACGCAGCGTTGACGATGTCACGCGGTTGCTCGACATCGGGGTGTCGGCGGTGTCGATCAACACCGCGGCGGTGCGGCAGCCGGAGCTGGTTGGCGAGGTCACACAGCGGTTCGGCACGCGGCGCCTGATCGTGGCGATTGATGTGCGGCGCAATGAAGCGATGCCGTCGAAGTACGAGGTGGTGACGCGGGGCGGCACGCAGCCAGAGGGGATCGACGCGCTGGCGTGGGGGCAGCGGGTGCGGGATATGGGCGCGGGGCAGATCTTGCCGACGAGCATGGATACTGACGGCACGAAGGCGGGATATGATAACGCGCTCAACCGGCTGCTGGCGGAGGGCACCGGGCTGCCGATTATCGCGTCGGGCGGCGCCGGCAAGCTGGAGCATTTCTACGACGCGGTGGTGGAGGGCAAGGCAGATGCGCTGCTGGCGGCGTCGGTGTTTCATTTCGGCGAGATCGGGATTCGGGAGGTCAAGGAATACCTGAAGAGCCGCGGCATTGCGGTGCGGCTGGCGTAGGCGGTCATGAGTCATAACGCGACGATGGCGATGGAGATGCTCAAGGGCGCGTTGGCGCTGTGGATCGTGATGGATCCGCTGGGGAACCTGCCCATTTTCGTCGCCATCACCAAAGACCAGACCTCCGCCCAGCGCCGCGAGCTTCTGATCCTGGCGTGGGTCGTGGCGTTCGTCATCCTGGTGGCTTTCACTTTTGGCGGCAACTGGGTGCTCGGGGTTTTCGGGATTCGCCTGTCGGATTTCGAGATCGCGGGCGGGGCGCTGCTGTTCATCATCGCGGTGCGGATGGTGCTGCAAGGGCATCTGGCGACGGGCGATCAAAGCACCGAGGGCATTGTGCCGATCGCCTGCCCGCTGCTGGTTGGACCGGGCGCCATCACCACCACGCTGGTTTTCCTCGGCGTCCACAAAGTGTGGCTGACGCTGGGGGCGATCGTGCTGGCGTTCGCGGGGACGCTGCCGGTGCTGTTGTTCACGGATGTCCTCTACCGGCTGCTGGGACGGACCGGGTCGAGCGTGGCGGCGCGAATCATGGGCATCATCATCGCCGCGCTGGGGGTGCTGTACGTGCGCCGGGGCGTCATGGCCGCGTTTCATTGACGCAACGGGGTTCGCGCGTCGTATTCGAGCCATGAGCTGGAGCTACGCAGGCGAGACGCCTGCGCCACCGGGATGAAGAAGCGGGTTAGCCGCGGATGAACACGGATGAGGACGGAGCGGAGGAAACCCACGCCGGCAAGAGCCCCCAGCGTGGGTTTTTCCTGAAGGTCTGGGGATGCCAGATGAACGAGGCCGAGGCGGAGCGCATCGGCGCGCAGCTCCGCAGCCTGGGGTGGCGGCCGGTCGCCGACGCCGCCGACGCCGACCTGATCTTCCTCCACACCTGCTGCGTGCGCGAGCGACCGGAGCGCAAGGTTTATGGGTTTCTCGACTCGCTGCGCGCGCTCAAGGATGAGAAGCCGCGAACGATCATTGCCGTCGGCGGGTGCATGGCGCAGAAAGAAGGCGCGCGCATCTTCCAGCGCGCGCCGAATGTCAGCATTGTCGTCGGGCCGCGGCGGCTGGGCCGGCTGCCGGAACTGGTCGGGGCAGTCGAGCAGACCGGCGCGCGGCAGATTGACGTTGCATTGGAAGATGCGCAAGCGGCCCTGCCCGAGGCGCCGCCGACGCTGACCGCATTTGTCCCCATCATCGAGGGTTGCACGAATTACTGCGCCTACTGTATCGTGCCGCACGTGCGCGGGCCCGAGCGCAGCCGGCCGTCGCGCGAAATCCGCGTGGAAATGGAGCACCTCGCCGCGCGCGGCTGCCGCGAGGTGACGCTGCTGGGGCAGAATGTGCTGGCCTACGGGGCGGAGCGGCGCGGCGAGCGGGATTTTTCGTCGCTGCTGGAATTCGTGCACGATGTCGCGGGGATCGAGCGCATTCGGTTCACCACCTCGCACCCGCGCGACGCCGGCGAGCGGTTCTTCCACACCGTGGCCAGCCTGCCGAAGGTGTGCGAGAGCCTGCACCTGCCGCTGCAAGCGGGACATGATGCGCTGCTCGCCGCGATGAACCGCGGCTACACGGTCGCCGATTACCTGCGCAAGGTCGAGCTGGCGCGAGAGATCATCCCCGGGCTGGCGCTGTCCACGGACCTGATCGTGGGCTTTCCGGGCGAGACGGAGGAGCAGTTTCGCGCGAGCCTGGAGGTCTATCGGGGCATTCGTTTCGACCAGGCGTTCATGTTCGCGTACTCGCCGCGGGCGGGGACGGCGGCGGCGGAGATGGCGGACTCGGTGGCCGCGGAGGTGAAGCAGCGGCGGCTGATGGAGCTGATCGAGATGCAGAATGCGGTCAGCACGGAGATCAATGCGGCGGCGGTCGGGCGGGTGTTCGAGGTGCTGGTGGAGGGGCCGAGCGCGAGGAACCCAGACCGCCTGTCGGGGCGGACGCGGCAGAACAAGCTCATGGTCTTCGACGGAGCGGCTGATCTGGTCGAGCGGTCGGTCGCGGTGCGCGCGACGGCGGGGCATGTGTGGGGGATGGAGGGGAGACTAGCCGGATAAACCGAGGATTAACGCGGACTTGTCACGCGACTCTTCCGCATAGCGCCCTTCGCCCACAGGCGCGATGGCGTCGAACGCATTCACAGCCGCTGTCGAACGGGCTATAATGGCGGCGTAGGCGGATAGATGAAGCCGGTCCGGTTGACGAGTCACGCGCGCTTGCAGTGCGCGGAACGCGGGGCAACTGAGGAAGAGGTAGCGCGGGCGGTGAGAGAAGGCACGCGCGAGCCGGCCAAGCTGAGTAGGACGCTGTGCCGGTTCAATTTCGCGTTCAATCGGACGTGGCAGGGCAACTGGTAGCCGTCAAGCAGGTCGCCCCGGTTATCACGGAGAGCGCGACGGAGATTGTCGTCATCACCGTCTATACCTTCTACTCTTGATGCGGAGAACCACAATGAAGATTACGTACGACCCGGAGGTTGACGCCCTCTACATTCGGTTGATCGAAGGTGAGTGCGAGTGCCGCACGCTGCGGCTGAACGAAGAGATCGCCCTCAACATCGGCCCGGGAGAAACCCTAGTGGGCATTGAGATCCTCGACGCCAAGGAGGTGCTTGGCAAAGGAGAACTGCCCAAGGTCGTGCTGGAGAACCTCGCTCTCGCACCGGCTGCCTGAGGTGCAGCGGCGGCATAGCGGACATCGCGCCTCGAACGGGTCTGTCTCAACTGTTGCCGGCCGCGGCCACCTGTAAGTTCCGCGGCCCTCTGTTGCGCTGAATTGTGGGGTGGCGCGTCTCTCGGTGCGCATTGAGGTGTGCATCCGTATGGCTGAACATACCCGAGACTCCATCATTCAGGCCGCCAAGCAGGCCGGACAGAAAGAAGACGGCAGCCTGTCCCGGGCTGAGTTTGAGCGAGCCACAGGCATTGGCGACGATCACATCTATCGGCTCTTCCCTGGCAGCGGTTGGTCAGAGGTGCTGGCGCTCGCTGGACTGCAAAGGCACCCGATGCACCATACACGGATTTCTGACGATGAGCTCCTAGCGGAGTACCATCGGGTTGTGTCGGCGCTCGGGCGGATACCATCCTGGCATACGTTCGATTCCAAAGCGAAGTTTGGCGCCGAGGTCTATCGAAAGCGTTTCGGGGCTCTTCAAGGAACGCTCAAACGGTACCGGGCCTGGCTGGAAGCGCATGAACCGGATAGTCCGCTTCTCGCTACAATCGAGGCCAAGTCGAAGCATGAAGTGCCCCTTCCCCCAAGCCCGGGGTCAGCCGCAGGCGAAATCCCGAGCCGTTGCCGGCGAGTGGCAGAAGACGGCCGACACAGAGTACGGCGCCCCCATGGATTTTCGCGGCCTGCGCCACGCACCGCTCAACGAGCAAGGCGTAGTTTACCTCTTCGGCATGGTCAGCAACGAACTGGGTTTTCTCGTGGAGGCGGTTCACGCCTCCTTCCCCGACTGCGAAGCCAAACGGTGCATAGATCGAGCGCGCAACCGTTGGCAGCGCGTCCGGATAGAATTTGAGTATCGGAGCAGCCAATTTCGCGACCACGGCCACGATCCTGAGGGGTGCGACCTCATCGTCTGTTGGGAGCACGACTGGCCCGACTGTCCCCTTCAGGTTGTGGAACTCCGACGAAGCATAGATGCCCTCGAGGGATAGTCCGGCGCTTCGCTAGGGATTGCTCGGTGACCCAATCCGCCGATAGCCAGATAACCCCCATGCTCGCGCAGTACCAGGCGATCAAGCGCGAGCACCCCGATGTCATCCTGCTCTTTCGCCTGGGCGATTTCTACGAGATGTTCGGCGACGACGCGAAAGCGGCCGCCGAAATCCTCAACCTCACTTTGACCTCGCGCGAGATCGGCAAGGGGCGGCGCATCCCGATGTGCGGCGTGCCGCATCATGCCATCGAGCGCTATGTCGCGCGCCTCATCGCCGCCGGGCATAAGGCCGCCATCTGCGAGCAGATGGAGGACCCGAAGAAGGCGCGCGGGCTGGTCAAGCGCGAGGTGACGCGCGTTCTCACCCCTGGCACGGTGGTCGAGGATTACCTGCTCGAGGAGCGGCGCAACAACTACCTGGTGGCGGTGGTCGCGGGCGCGGCGGATACTCGAGGCGACGGCGGCGCTGCACCGCGCGTGGGCGAGTGGGGCCTGGCGGCGGTGGACTGCTCGACCGGCGAGTTCGCGGTGACGCAGACGGCGTCGGAGCGGGTCGAGGATTCGCTGCTGGAGGAGCTGTCGCGGCTGGGGCCGGCGGAGGTGCTGCTGCCGCCGGCGCTGGCGCAGGATGCCGCATTTGTGGATTTGCTGCGGAACTCCGTCGCCTGTCGTATCACCGAGCTCGCCGACGATGTCTTCGGCCTCGACACGCCGTATGAGCTGCTGACGCGTCACTTCGGGACCACTTCGCTGCGGGGGTTCGGGTGCGAGGAGATGCCGCTGGCGATCCACGCCGCGGGCATGGCGCTGCGGTATCTTCAGGATAACCAGAAATCCGCGCTCGCGCAGATTCGCGCCATCGCCACCTACTCGCTGTCGCAGTTCATGATCGTTGACGCGGCGACGCGGCGCAATCTCGAGTTAACGCAATCGCTGCGCGATGGCAGTCGCGCCAACAGCCTGCTGTGGCTGCTCGACGAGACCGCGGGCTCGATGGGCGCGCGGCTGCTGCGGCGGTGGCTGCTGTCGCCGCTGCTGGACCCGGCGGCGATACGGGGGCGGCTGGAGGTGGTGCAGGCGCTGCGGGCCGATGCGCTGCTGCGGGGCAGCCTGCGCGAGATGCTGCGCTCGGTCCAGGACCTGGAGCGCGTCACCAGTCGCGCGGCGGCGGGGACGGCGAACGCGCGCGAGCTGGTGGCGTTGCGCGATTCGCTGGCGCGGCTGCCCGGGCTGATCGCGTCGCTGACGGCGAGCGAATGCGCGGCGGTGCGCGCGCTGGCCGAAGGCGCGGATGCGCTAGGCGACGTCGAGCAAACTCTGCGCGCCGCGCTCAATGACGACGCGCCGATTGCGCTGCGCGAAGGGGGCATGATCCGCGCGGGCTACAGACCGGACCTCGACGAGCTGCGCGCGGCGAGCGCAGAGGGCAAGGATTGGATCGCGGCGCTCGAGCATTCGGAGCGCGAGCGCACGGGCATCAGATCGCTGCGCGTCGGCTATAACCAGGTCTTCGGCTACTACATCGAGGTCACGCGGGCGAACCTGGCGCTGGCGCCGCCGGACTACATCCGCAAGCAGACGATGGCCAACGCCGAGCGTTTCATCACGCCGGCGCTGAAGGAATACGAGACGAAAGTGCTAGGCGCGCACGAGAAGATCGTGGATCTGGAGTACGAGCTGTTGTGCGATCTGCGGCGGCAGGTGGCGAGCCAGGCGCAGCGGCTGCAAGCGGCGGCGGCGCTGGTGGCGACGGCGGACGTGCTCTCGACCTTCGCCGAGCTGGCGGCGCAGCGCGGCTACGCCATGCCCGAGGTGGATGAGGGCGATGTCATCGAGATCAAGGCGGGGCGGCACGCTGTGGTCGAAAAGACGCAGACCACGGAGCGGTTCGTCCCCAATGACACGCGCCTCGATTGCAGCGAGAGCCAGCTTCTCATCATCACCGGGCCGAACATGGCGGGCAAGTCAACCTACCTGCGGCAGGTGGCGCTGATCGTGCTGATGGCGCAGGTTGGATGCTTCGTGCCGGCGGAGCGCGCGCGCATCGGGGTGGTGGATCGCATCTTCACCCGCGTCGGGGCAAGCGATGACCTGGCGACGGGGCAGTCAACATTCATGGTGGAGATGAACGAGACGGCGAACATCTTGCACAATGCGACGCGGCGGTCGCTGATCATCCTCGACGAGATCGGGCGGGGGACTTCGACGTTCGATGGGCTGTCGTTGGCGTGGGCGGTGGCGGAGCACATTCACAACCACCCGCGCATCGGCGCGAAGTCGCTGTTCGCCACGCATTATCATCACCTCAACGACCTGGAGAAGACGCTGCCGCGGGTGAAGAACTATCGCATCGCGGTGAAGGAGGAGGGCGAACGGATCATCTTCCTGCGCAAGATCGTGCCGGGCGGAACCGACCGCAGCTATGGCATCCAGGTGGCGCGGCTGGCGGGGCTGCCGCAGGAGGTGATCGAGCGGGCGAAGCAGGTGCTGTGGAGCCTGGAGCAGTCGAACTCGGTGGGGGTGCTGCCGCGGCGGAGCACGGCGCTGCGGCCGCCGCCGGCGCCGCAGGCGCAGTTGACGCTGTTCGAGGCGGCGCCGAATCCGCTAGTGGACGAGCTGAGAGAGATTGACCTGGAGTCGCTGACGCCGCTGGAGGCGCTGAACAAGCTGGCGGAGCTGCAAGCGCGGGCGCGGGCTCAGGCGGAGCAAACGAACCGCAGAGGGCGCGGAGAGCGCTGAGGGATGCATGATCTGGCCGCGGATCAACGCGGATTGACACGGATCGAACGGAACCAAGCTGCCATCCAATTATGGGGGCCTCCGCTGCCCCTGCTAATCCGATGCGGGTATGTTCGCGCAGAGTGGGGATCGGGCGGCGTGCCTATGGAAGCCCGGTCCCCCGGGCGATCCGGATCGCCGCGAGACGCGGCTCCCACATAAGTGATACCCACTGAAAACGAACATACCCTCCGAGCCGTGCGTTTCCGTGTCAATCCGCGGCTCACCGAGCCGGTTTCATGGGAGGCTTGCATGGACGCGAAACCGCTGGGCGCAAGTGCGCGCGGTCAGGCGACCGCGCGCCCGTTAAGAGTCGCCGTGGTTGGCACCGGCCACTGGGCGGCGGATGTGCACATCCCCGGCTTGCAGAAGGCGGGCGCCGAGGTGGTCGCCGTCTGCGGGCGGCGAGAGGAGCGGCGCCGCGTGGTGGCGGAGCGCTACCACATTCCGCAGCAATACGCGGACTGGCGCGAGATGCTCGACAAGGCGGGCGCCGATGCGGCGTCGGTGTGCACGCCGAACGACTTGCACGCGCCGATCTCCATCGCCGCCGCCGGCAATGGGATGCACGTCGCGTGCGAGAAGCCCCTCGCCACCACCGTCGCCGATGCGCGCGCGGCGTGGGAGGCGGCGCGCGAGATCGTGACCATGGTCGGCTTCAGCCATCGCTTCGTGCCCGCGGCGCAGTTGCTGCGCGAGATGATCGAGGGCGACGAGCTGGGGCACATCTATCACGTCTTCGCGCACATGCTCCAGGGGTGGCTGGTGGACCCGACGGCATATGCCGGGTGGCGGCTCAACCGCGCGCAGTCGGGCAGCGGGACGCTGGCCGACCTCGGCTCGCACCTGCTCGACCTGGTGGTGTGGTTCGGCGGCGACATCGCGCGCATCTTCGGTCATCTCAAGACCTTCGTCACCGAGCGGCCGCTGGCCCAGGGCGGCATGACCAAGATTGATGTTGACGATGCTGCCGGGGCGCTGGCGGAGTTCGCGAGCGGCGCGACGGGGGTGTTCGTGGTCAGCCGTTACGTGCCGGGCACGACCTCGACGTTCGGCGTGCAGGGGGTCACGGTGGCGGGCGCGAAAGCGACGGCGATGTACGATCCCGGGCGGCCGCACGTGGTGCTGCGGGCGGAGCGCGGCCAGGGGTTCGCGGAAATCGAAGTGCCCCAACGGCTGCGGATGCCGTCGGACAACCTGCGGGCCGAGCTGCCGGGGGCGATGATGGGGCGGTTCGTCGCGGGGGCGCAGGCGCGACAGCGAGTGCGGCCGGATTTCGAGGACGGGCTGCGGTGCCAGGTGCTGATGGAGGCGTGGGAGCGGTCGCACGCGGCGGGGTCGTGGGTCACAGTGCCAAGAATCACGGACACAGGAGCATGATCGCCATGAGGCTGCTTGCGTCGCTCGTCTTCATCGGCCTTTTCTGCCTGCCGGCCTTGGCCGCAGGCGAGTGGTGGAAGGACGAGAACTCCTGGAGAAAGCCGCTAACCGAGAAGGCGCGCATTTTCGAAGAGAACATCCTGCGCAATCATTGGATCGAGGGCCTCTATCCCTCCATCGTCGAACTCCCGCCCGACGGCAGCCCGCCCGACCAGAACACCACCGGCAGCTCCAACATCGCCCACAGCTGCAGTTGGACCGGCAATTACCTGGCGGGCCAGGCGTATCGCTGTGCCTTCACCAAGGACCCGGCGGTGCGCGAGCATTGCTGGGAGATCCTGCGCGCGCTGCGGCGCCTGCAGGACCTGACCCACTCCTCGACCGGCAAGGTCGGCCTCCTCTGCCGCGGGTACGTCCTCGGCCACGGGCCGTCATACGAGGAGCGCGACAACTACGACATGTCGCCGTACTGGCACCAGGGCAAGGGCGAGTTCTCCAACTACCGCTGGCGCGGCAGCCCCAGTCATCATAACTACGACGATGTCATTCACGGTTATGGTGCGTACTACGACCTTGCCGCCGATGATGCGCAGAAGGAGTTCATCCGCCGCGACGTCCACAACCTGATGTCCTATATCGTCGACAATGACATGTTCATCCTCGACGAGTACGGCCGCCGCGAACCTTTCATCGGCTTCACCGACGGCCGCACGCCGAACCTGCGCGTCATCATGGTGACGTCATGCCTGAAGACCGCCTATCACATCACCGGTGACGAGAAGTTCAACCGCAAGTACCAGGAGCTGGCGAAGCAGTACGGCTATCGCACGGCGACGAGCTACAAAGCGCCCGCCAGGTACACCGACTTCGATGATGCAGAGCACGTCTTCGGCGACCTCGACAACATGCTCCGGGAGGAGAGGGATCCGCAGCTTCTCCAGTTCTACCGCCTGGTGGTGGACGCGCTGTGGGAGGTGCACCGGGACGACGGCCAGGCCTACTACAGCTACATGTACCACGCGCTCAGCGGCAAGGACGGCAACGACGCGGCGGCGCTCGACATGCTGCGCCACTACCCGACGGTCAAGGTCTTTCGGCCCTTCATGTATTCGATTCGCGACGACATCGAGAAGGTGCAAGATCCCGAAGGCGGCGGTCTGATCGCCAAGGATCCGCTGCCGGCGAATGCCCGCCCGCTGGACAATGAGTATGAATGGAAGAACAGCCCCTATCAGCTCGACGGCTGGCTGAGCCGGGGCATCGTGGCGATGGCTGCGGCGCCTGAGGACCCGATGGTCATGCTCGCCGCCGATGATCGCGGCCTGCTCTTCCGGTCGCTCGACGGCGGGGTGACGTGGGTGGACGTGAGCGCCGGCCTGGGCGGGGCGCTCGTGCGTCAGGTGGCGTTCTACGGCCCGCGACTGCGGTTCGTGATCGCAGCGACGAGCACGGGAATCTTCCGCAGCTACGACGGGGCGCTCACGTGGCAACGCGTGGCCGGCGGTGATGGTCTCGGCGCCGCGCAGGTCATGCCCGCACCGACCGCCGATGCGCCCTTCTGGGCGGTCATGGATGACGGCAGCGCGTGGCGCAGCTTGACCCTCAACCCCGACGCGCCCGGTGAAGCATGGGAAAAGGTGGCTGAGCTGCCGGCACCGCTGCACGGCGCGGCGGTGGCGATACTCCCGGGCGACAAACCGGTCATTGATGCCGGCGTCGGCGGCAAGTTCTACGCGTGGACGCAAGGCGACGGCTGGCGCGCGACCGGCGAAGCGCCCCTGTTCCGCGGCGCCGTCACGTGGCTCCGCGCGACACCAACCGCGCTCTACGCCGGCAGCGAGTTCCGATACGGCCCCCGCGCATTCACCTTCATCTGGACCAGCCGCGACGGCGGCAAGACGTGGCAGGGGATCGTCGGCGACGGCATGTCGGCTCTGGCCTCCGCATATACGGGTCAGAAGGTCGGCGGCAAGGGGCTCGAGGGTCAGATCGCCGACCTCGCGGTGGATGTCAAACACAGTGACCGCCTGTATTGCGCGACCTCGAAGGGCGTCTTCATCAGCGACGACGGCGGGGACACGTGGACGAAGGCCAATGCCGGGCTGCGCATCGAGCGCGCCGGTCGCATCTTCGCGCCGCCCGAGGTCTCGACCATCTATGCCAGCACCCCCGGCGGCTTGTTCGAGAGCCGCGACGACGGCAAGACCTGGCAGGAGGGCAACCTCACCCTCAACTGCGGCAGCAACGCGCTATGCGAGACCGGCAGCGCCGATTTCCTCGATGCCTACTGGCTCGCGCGCTACCACAACTTCATCAGCGACGAGCAAGCCAAGAGCATACCCGAATAGCGACCGGGACGCAGAAATAGCGACTGGCCGAGCGCAATAGGACCGCGACGTGCCATCTAACCGAGATTATGCATATCGAGCGTGACACGCTCACCCAACGGGTGATGTCACCCCGGAGCATTGGGGCCGGTCCCCTACCGGGGTTGCTGAAGGGGCGATAGGGGACGCCTTCGTCCGCCGAAGCGGAACTTCGTCGCCCGCGAAGGCGGATTCCTCGCGGAGTTTACCCTGAGCGAAGCCGAAGGGCTCGGAATGACATTTTCCTTGCCTTACGCATAATCCGGGTCTAATGGGGTTCGTGTGTTGCCGCAGCAACGCCCCGACGAGGAAATCGTGCCTACGAACCCCATTCCGGAAGAGTTGGGCGCGGCGAAAGCCGCGCTCCGGAAAGACGCCATTGGCGTCTTGCGTGTCACTGCAATACCCGAAACTCTCTGGATCACGTTGGGGCCGTACCCGCGCGTGATAGCGGGCGATCATCATCCGAGTCGGCACTGCGGCCGCGCGCGCCGAGCTGCGGGGGGGCGATGATGGGGCGGTTCGTCGCGCGGGCGCCGGCGCGGCAGCGGGTGCGGCCGGATTTCGAGGACGGGCTGCGCTGCCAGGTGCTGACGGAGGCATGGGAGCGGGCGCATGAGGCGAGCACGTGGGTTGAAGTTCCGCGGATGCCGCAGCCGGGCGCGGGCATCTGAATGGCAGAGACCGAGGACCGTCAAACCGGTGCCCAAGAGACGCGCAGGACACCCTCGAAGCTCCGTCTCCCAAGAACCCATTCATCAAAGTACGGTTCCCGTCTTGTCTCGGTCCATTTCGTGTGTGGGTCACCAAACGACAACGGCTGTACATTCGAGTGGGCGAACCGAAACTGAGGTTCGCTAGCGAGGGCATTTGGCGCGCGCGGCCCGGTCGCCTGCTTCTCGATGCGCAAGACACATTCGAGCTCGTCAATCCGGCCGTGGTTTGAGCGGACATCAGCCTTGTTGAACTCAGCGCCGGCAGCTTGCAGTTCCTGCGCTGAGGTGCCGTAGGCGTTTGGCTGAGTCCAGGAATAGGTGTAGTGAAGTACTTCGCCCTTGGAGACCCTGAACCCAAAGGCTATGTCGAATGCAATCTCACGCGGCTCCTGGGTCCGACAGGTCAGTGTCAATTCGGACTTCTCCGTCTGTGTCCTACCTCTCGGGTGCAGAAGCGCCGTGAGACATGGGACCCGCGAGCGATCGGTCGTCGGCGTCTTCACCATGTCATCGAAGGACGGAAGCGCTGGGCTGTGATCAATCGCTTCAGACCATATGTGGTGCGTAATGACGCCCCGCCTCTCCCCGTAGAACAGATCCGGGTCGACAACGATCATTATGTTCTCGTTCGTGAAGATCACAGTTCCGTCACAGTGAACTTCAATGGTCTTTCGAAGGTGCTTCTGCTTATAGCTTGGATGCTCGTCCGGGAAGAGCTTCGGCGCATAGCCGGAGCCCTGCAGAAGACGATGAAGGCTCTTGACGTAAGCATGGAACTTGCGCGCCCTATCCTCCGCAAGGGGCCATTCTCTCCGGTCAAGGGCGAAGAGCTCGTGTCCCGCAACCGACACAAGACAGAGATCGTCGAGGCGTATGCCGGTCTCATATATACCAATGACGGGCCGATAACTACCAGGCTCCGTACCGTAGTCGTAATAGCGGCCGAGAAGGAAGCAACACTCTCCGAGAACCCACGGGGCTGGGCGCCACACATCCTTATCGGCAATGCGGTCGCGCCGCGTAAAGACCGCGAAAATGGCGTCAGCCATGGCCAGATTCCCGATGACCTTGTAATCGAGCTTACCGGCCTGCGGCTCACGTGCCCGGATGAACTGCAGATCGAGGGAGTCATGTCTATTTGACAGATACTCAAACAGCTTGTCGCCAAAGTCGGCCTCGCTCATCGGCTCGTCTGGAAGCTTGTCACTGCGGTAGCCGTAGGACACAAAGACTTTCGGACGTTCTGGCATATTTGTCACCTTTGCGTCGACACTATCCGCGGCGTCGTACGCGCCTGACTACGCCAAGGCAGAACGAACAAGGTTGGGCTATGATCCGTCCTGCTGCACGACAACTTATTGGATTATTCGACGGTGAACGCGCGCGCACCTCCCGCAAACACATGGCCGACTCGGTTGCTTCTTCGAGTATCTGGCACGCGGCACGGTGCGTGCACGGGGCCCGCGCACGCTCAAGCGGAGTGCGCCAACCGCCGCCGGTTCCCGGTGTCCCGCCCCTGAGGATTGGGTCGCGTGCCCGAGCAGTCCTTCCGGCAGGACAAACGCCTATGGCAGCGTAACGTTAAGTCACGAGCCTGATTGTGCATTTGGGACAGCTCGTGCGCTGCAATCCATTCCAGAGTCATTGCCTTCATAGAGCACAATCCCTTTGGTCAGGATCTGCTGGAGAAAGGTGTCCCTCATGGCCAGGCGCTCGGCGATTTGCTGCGGTGTGCGAACCATCAAGTCGGTCGCAAAAGGCCGTGCCGGAGCCCGCTGCTGGCCCCGATAGCCTGTAGGAGCGCGCCCGACGGCGGCGAAGCACTCCGTGGCTGGGAGAGAGGAGGAACGCGTGAGACGCTATTGCCTGCTAGCCGTTTTCGCGTTGATGCTCGGCGTCGGTGGTCTCGCCGGGGCATGGGAGTTTCCGAACCTGCCGCCGGATACGTCGCGGCAGGCGCTGACGCCGCAGTGGGCATTCGAGGTGTGGATGTGGGAGGATGACGTCAACACCGCCGCCGCGGTGTGGGACATGGTCAACGGCTGCAAGCAGCACGACCTGCCGCTGCGCGCGGTGATCATTGATAGCCCATGGGCGACGGCGTACAACAACTTCACCTGGGACGAGCAGCGCTACCCCGAGCCGCGGAAGATGATTGACGATCTGCACGCCAACGGCGTCAAGGTCGTGCTGTGGATGACGTGCATGATTAACCTGGCGAATGCGCGGGCCGACGCGCGTGGGAGCAGCGAGGACTTGTATGCCATCGCCAAGGAGAAAGGCTATCTCGCCAACGGCGGCAAGTCGATCAAGTGGTGGAAAGGCGAGGGCGGATTCGTTGACTACACCAACCTCGAGGCGGCGGAGTGGTGGCACGGGCTGATGGATCGCGCGCTGCTGATGGGCGCGGACGGGTGGAAGGTGGATGGCACCGGCGAGCTGTTCCCCATCAGCGGCGGCTACGGCAAGGCGGGGCCGATCTCGATCATGCAGTACGTGAATATGTACTACCGTGACTGCTACAACCACCTGATGACCCGCAATCCCGAGGGCGTGACCATGGTGCGCTCGTGCGACACCGAGGAGACGGGCTACACCGGCCGCGTCGCGCCCAAGGACGCGGCGCCGGTGACCTGGTTCGGCGATCAACTCCACACCTGGGACAACAAGGGCTTGCTGGAGGCGATCACCGACCAGTTCTGCGCCATGAAGTGGGGCTACTCGGTGATGGGCACGGACATCGGCGGCTACTCGCACACGCCGGATGGCATCATCCCGCGCAATCTCTACATCCGCTGGGTGCAGTGGAGCACCTTCCTGCCGTTCTTCCTCAACGGCGGGCACGACGAGCATCGGCCGTGGAAGCATGACCCGGGGTTCCTCGACCTCTACCGGCGGCTCGCGTGGACGCATCAAGAGCTGGCGCCGTACTGGTATTCGCAGGTGCAAGAGGTGCGCGATGGTCACGGGCTATTCATGAAGCCCGGGCCGGGGACCTACGAATACACCGTCGGCGATCAATTCCTGGTCGCGATCATGTACAAGGACGAGCTGAACCGGCAGGTCGCGTTTCCCGCCGGCGATTGGATTGACTACTTCGACAACGCCAAGGTCTATCGCGGGCCGAGCGAGGCCGAGGTGCGCGCGCCGCTCGACCGCTATCCGGTGTTCGTGCGTCAGGGCTCGATCATACCGCTGAACGTGATCAACGGGCACGCGGGGCATGGGGACGCGTCGTCGGTGGGCGCGATGACGCTGGACATCTATCCCGATCCCAAGCGCGAGGCGGCGTTCCCGCTGTGGGACGAGAGCACGGGGAAGACGGAGATCAGGTGCGCGGTCAAGGGCGGCGCGACGACGGTGACCATTACCGGCGCGGCGGCGCGGGCGTACATTCTGCGGATGCAGATGGCGAAGCGGCCGCGCGAGGTGCAGGTCACAAGCGGCGGCAAGACCGTGCGCCTGCCGGAGATTGACGGCAAGCGGTGGTCGGCGGGCGAAGTCGGCTGGCGCTATGACGCGAAAGACAAGCGCCTGTGGATGCGCTTCCGCACGGCCGGTAATGCCTACGTAACAGCGCAGGTGTGAGGCGGGGCACGCCTCGCTGGGCTGGGAATGACAGTGCGTCCATGGGTGTCATTCCGAGGGCGCGCAGCGACCGAGGAATCCCCTATCGGGGGATGTTGTCGCGGTGGAGCAGAACCGGGGCCTGCCGGGTCCGCAACAGTGAAGCAGTACTATGTATACATGATGACTAACCGATCGCGCACACTCTACGCGGGCGTCACCAATGACCTGCACCGCCGCGTTTGCGAGCACAAGTATAGGTTGGTTGCGGGCTTCACGAGCGAGTACAACATGTCGCGTCTGGTGTACTACGAAGCAACGAGCGACGTCCGAGGAGCAATCGCCAGAGAAAACCAGATCAAGAGCTGGTCCCGGGCGAAGAAGAAGGCGCTCATTGATGGGTTCAACCCGTCCTGGCGGGACTTGAGCGAGGACTTCGCTGATGCGGATGAGGCGTCTTAGGCTCGGGCGGCGGACGAGGGTTGACCCCGCACGATAGGGGATTCCTCGCTGCGCTCGGAATGACAGGCGCGGCCTGGACGTTGTGGAGGTGAGTATGCGTCGCGCGGCATTATTCGCATTGCTGATTGCAGTCCTGGCGGCGGCTTTCTGCGGCCTCGCCGGGGGGTGGGAGTATTCAGACCTGCCGCCGGATACGTCGCGGCAGGCGCTGACGCCGCAGTGGGCCTACGGGGTGTGGATGTGGGAGGATGACCACAACACGCAGGCGGCGATCTACGACATCGTCAACGGCTGCGCGAAGTACGACCTGCCCCTGAGCGCGGTCATCGTTGATAGCCCCTGGGAAACCGCCTACAACAACTTCGAATGGGACCGCGCGCATTATCCCGATCCGCAGCGCATGATAAACGACTGCCACGCCCGCGGCGTGCGGGTGAACATGTGGATGACGTGCCTGATGAATGTGCGCGGCAAGCAGGCGGATGCGCGCGGCAGCGCCGTTGACCTCTATGCCATCGGCAAGCAGAAAGGCTACTTCGCCAACGGCGGCAAGACCATCAAGTGGTGGAAGGGCGAGGGCGCGTTCATTGATTACACCAATCCCGAGGCGGTCGAATGGTGGCACGGTCTGATGGACCGCGTGCTGCTGATGGGCACCGACGGGTGGAAGGTTGACGGCGCGGCGGAGCGCTTTCCCGAGTTCGGCGGCTTCGGCAAGGGCGGACCGATCAAGACGATGGATTATGTTGACGCGTACTACCGCGACACCTACCAGCACCTGCTGCGGCGCAACCCGGCGGGGGCGACGATGGTGCGCTCGTGCGACATCGGCGAAAACGGCTACACCGGCCGCCACGCCCCGCTGGACGCCGCGCCGGTGACGTGGTTCGGCGACCAGGAGCATCGCTGGGGCAAGAACGGCCTGAGCGATGCGGTTCAGGACCAGTTCCTGGCGATGGCGAAGGGCTACTCGGTGATGGGCACCGACATCGCGGGCTACGATCGCGCGCACGACGCCGTGATTCCGCGCCGCCTATACATCCGCTGGTTGCAGTGGAGCACGTTCCTGCCGTTTTTCCTCAACGGCGGCCACGACGAGCACCGGCCGTGGAAGTGGGACCGCGAGTTCTTCGATATCTATCGGCGGTTTGCATGGGCGCACCAGGAGCTGGCGCCGTACTGGTATTCGCAGGTGCATGAGCGCCACGACGGCGGGCCGCCGTTCATGAAAGCTGGGCCGGGGAGGCGGGAGTACACCATTGGCGACCAACTCCTGGTGGCGATCATGTATGAGGACGAGACGACGCGGCGCGTGGTTTTTCCGCCGGGCGACTGGATTGACTACTTCGACAACGCGACGGTCTATCGCGGGCCAAGCGAGGCGGAGGTGCGCGTGCCGCTCGATCGCTACCCGGTGTTTGTGCGCCGCGGCTCGATCATCCCGCTGCAAGTGGCGAATGGTCATGCCGGGTATGGCGACAAGTCATCGGCGGGAGCGGTGACGCTGGATATCTATCCCGATGCGGGACGCGAGGCGGCGTTCGCATTGTGGGATGAGAAGGCGGGTAAGACTGATGTCAGGTGCGCGTCGAAAGGCGGAGTGACGGCGGTCAGCGTCGAGGGCGGGGTGCGGGACTATGTTGTGCGGATGCTGATGGGGGCGGGGCCGAAGGCCGTGCGGCTGGCGGCGGGCGGCGAGGCGAAGCCGATGCAGGAGCTGGATCGCGGCGGGTGGGAGGCGAGATCGGCGGGGTGGCGTTACGACGCGGCGGATCGGAGGCTGTGGATTCGGCTGCGCGCAGAGGGAAAAACGGAGGTGGAGGTAGAACCTAGAGAATAGGGCGGGAAAGGACGACAGGGGGCGGTTGGCCCTGGAGGAAACGGCGGGCGTGGAATGCCCGCCCTGCAGTAGCGGGGTTAGGCAACCCCGCCTCACAGATTAACAGATGGGAGGCAATGGTGATGCGAAGGTGTATGGTGCTAGTGGTGGTCGTGCTGGCGCTGGTCGCATGCTCGATGGCGCAGGCGGACTTCATCGCCAAGCACGGCAAGGGCTGGCTGGAGCGCCAGCAGGGACTGTTGATTCTGCATATCGAGGGCACGCCGGCGGAGATGGGCGAGCAGCACGGGGTATTGCTCAAGGAGCATGTCCAGGCCAACCTGCAAGCGGTGACGAAAGAAGCCTACGCCATGGGCAAAGAGATGGGCATGGCCGACCCGATGCCGGTGGTGGACATGTTGTGGACGCAGATGGCCGCCAACACGCCGCCGGAGTATATCGAGGAGATCAAAGGAGTGGCCAAGGGCGCGGGCGTGGAGGCGCGCGACTTGCAGCGCATGGTGGCGGTGACGGAGGCGGGCGAGATCATGCGCACGTGCTCAGCCTTCTGCGCGTGGGGCAAGGCGACGGCCGACGGCAAGATGTACCAGAGCCGCAACCTGGACTACACCATGGACGCGGGATTGCAGGACCACTGCGTGCTGCTGGTGGCCAAGCCGGAGGGCAAGCTCGCATTCGTCTCGCCGTCGTATGCCGGCATGGTGGGCGTGGTCAGCGGCATGAATGAGAAGGGCCTCGCGGTGAGCGAGATCGGCGCCGGGGCGAGCAAGGCGGAGCAGAACTTCAACGGCACGCCGATGCCGTTCCTGCTGCGGCAGGTGCTGGAGACGTGCGACAGCGCGGTCAAGGCGGCGTCGCTGTTCGAGAACGCCAAGCGCACCGCGGGCTACAACTTCGTGTTCGGCGATCCCGACCACCAGACGGCGCGGGCGTGCGAAACGAGCTCGAAGTATTTCGCGGTCTATGCCGACAACACCCCCGAGGAGAAGGCGATAGCGGGCAACCTGGCGATGCCGGACTGCGTCTTCCGCGCCGAGGGCGTGTGCGATCAGCAGCGCATCAAGGAGGCCCAACACGACACGGTTGGGCAGTGCCACCGCTACCAGGTGATGGGCAAGGGGATCAAGGAGAACTACGGCAAGATCGATGCCGCCAAGGCGATCGCCATTGCGCAGGCGGCGGCGATGGACGGCAACCTGCACAGCGTGATCTACTGCAATACCGATCGCGAGCTGTGGGTCGCCAACGCGGTGGGCATGAAGCGCGCGTGCGACACCGAGTACAAGCATTTCAAGATGGCGGATCTGCTGGCGGCGAAGCCGGCGTGAGGCGGTGCGCCGCCGGCGAGCGGAATTGGGGACAGTTACCTATTTCCCCAAGGCTTTGCGGCGCGCCTTTGATTCTGTGCGTGAAATAGGTAACTGTCCCCGATCGCATAGGGATAGGATAGTAGGGGCGGTTCTCGAACCGCCCCTACGTTTTTGGGGAGCGCGATTTTCCGATGATGCGTGGAGGAGCGGCATGAAGACAACGCGGCTGATTGTGTTGGCGTTGATCGCGCTGGTGACGATCGCTGCGCGACGGACGGCGTGGGCAGCGCCGGAAGCGGAGGCGCTCTATCACCTGTGGCCCGGCGAGACGAAGATGGCGAACGCGCTGTGGCCCGAAAACCCCAAGCAGGTGCAGTTCGGCGAGGGACGCTCACGCGTCGTGATCGCCAATATGAAGGGGCCGGGCGTGATCACCATGGTTCATTTCGCGATGCCGGAGACGATGCGGCTGAACCGCGACACGGTGCTGCGCATCTACTGGGACGGCGAGAAGACGCCGAGCGTCGAGGCGCCGCTGGTGGACTTCTTCTGCGACCCCAACGGCGCGCTAGAGCGGGTGGACAGCGCCCTGGTCAACAAGAAGCGCGGCTGGAACTGCTACTTCCCGATGCCGTTCGCGCGGGCGGCGCGGATCGAGGTGGCGGCGGAGAATCCCCGGTATCCGAATGGCGTGTGGCGCATGAACCCGTGCTACGCCTACGTCATGTACCGCGCGCTGAACGCGATGCCGGCCGACGCCGGATACTTCCATGCCGCCTGGCGTCAGCAGACGCTGCTGCTGGGGAAGGAAGACTACCGCGTGGCGGAGGCGAACGGGCGTGGGCAGTTCATCGGATGGAACATGACGGTGCGCGGAGTGGGTTCGCCAACTGCCGGCTATGTGGTGGACGAAAACGTGAAGTTCCACGTGGACGGCGAGCGCGAGCCGTCGATCGAATGGCAGGGGCTGGAAGACTCATTCGGTTTCAGCTACGGTTTTCCGGAGCAGGCGAACAGCTTTCCGTACACCGGCTATCAACCGTACTACAACGGCGCGGCGGCATACCGGTTCACGCTGAACGATCGCATAACATTCAAGCGGACGCTGCGGGTGACCGTCGGGTTTGGCAAGAACGACGCGCCGTGGTTCCGCGAGGCGTTCTCGAGGCCCGAGAACCCGCTGCAATTCTCGAGCGTCGCGTACTGGTATCAGCGGGAGCCACACCGGGCGTTTGCGCCGCTGCCGCCGAGCCGCGAGCGGGGCCCGCTGCTGCTTGCTGCGGCCGCGCCGGCGAAGGGGTACAGCGATGCCGGCGAGACGCTGGTTCTGCACTGCGGGCGGGCGGATGGCGATGACGAGTTCCTCGCGCCGGGCTGGGATTTCACCTTCAGGCGCGGCTACGGCTACGCCGGCTGGCCCACCGAGGTCAACCACTGCTGGGCGGATTACGACGCGCTGGCGTTCGACATCGTCTGCCCCAAGGGCGCGGCGGGGACGCTGCGCATGTACATCATTGATGGCGACAACTTTGCCGGCGGCCGCAAGCAGTCGGTCGCGGTTGCGGGGCGGCTGATCGGCGTGTACGCGAACTTCCAGGCGGGGCGGTGGATCGAGGTTCCCGTCTCGGCGGCGGACACGGCGCGCGGGCGCGTGGCGGTGGTGATGAAGAACCTCAAGCCAGGCGGGAACGCGGTGGTGTCGCTGGTGCGGTTCGTCGGTGTGAGATAGCCGCGCAAACGCCCATGCCGAGCGATCGCCGGACGATTTGTACCCGCTTGCGAAACCTTCGGCCCCTCGTTCGCACCTAACATTGTGAAGGCGCATGAAAGCGGAGCACGAGACGCGACTCGCACTGCAGGGGTATGACCTTTCTTAGTGGGGAGGGTTAGATGACGCACTGGAATGTGGCCCAGCCGCCCTCGGCTGGGAGTGGGCGCAGCGTGCTGCGCCCCTACAAGTCTGCCGGCGATCCCCACTTTCCGAGGTCATACCGCATTGCAGGCGGCGCAGGATGACCACGCGGCGTTCGGCGTCCTGGCGGCGAGATGCCGGCCGTGGGTGTTCGGATTGTGCTTCCGTCTCGTACGCGATCGCGACACGGCGGAAGACCTGGTGCAGGAAACCTTCTTGCTTGCGCTGCGCGATTTGGCGCAGCTTCGTCAGCCCGAGCGATTTCGGCCATGGCTGGCCAGCATCGCGGTGAACGTCTGCCGCATGTACTTGCGGCGGCAGCGAACGAGGGCCCAGGGGTTGTGCGCGAGCGATGCGGACTCGCCCGCTGCGGTCGATAAAGGAGCGCGAGCCGGCGACGCGCCGCTGCACGTGGAAGATGCGTTGGCAAGTCTCGATGCGAAAAGCCGCCGGATTCTGATGCTGTTCTACCGCGAGGGGCTGAGCCAGGACGAGATCGCGGAAATGTGCGAGCTGTCTCGCGCAGCAGTGAAGAGCCGCCTGCACCGCGCGCGGGAGCGGCTACGAGAGGAGATGCTAGCGATGATGAGCGAGACGGAGAAGGAGCGACTGGGCGTGAGCGAAGAGGGGCGATGGGCGCTGCGGACTATTCTACTGGTCGAGCCGGAGGCGCGCGTGCGATCGGCGCTGCGCAAGGTGCTGAAGGCGGCGGGCTATGAAGTGGTGGCGCTGCCGACGGGCGAGGCGGCGATAGAAGCTATAGACCAGCGCCGCGGGCAGTTGCTGCTTCTGGACAAGCACTGCGGCGAGCCGCACTGGCTGGAGGTGCTGACGTGGCTGCAAGCCGATAGGTGGACGCGCGAGAATGTCCCGATGGGTGTATTCATTGACGGCGGCAGCCGCCGTGATGTGACGCTGGCTTGGCAAGCCGGAGCGGCGATTTGCATCGCGCGTCCGCCGGACTCGGCGGAGGTCGTGAAGTTCGTGCAAGAGCTGGCAAAGGTATGGCCGCAGCAGGTGAGCGAGGAGTGCGAGGAGTAGGCTGCCTTTGCCGAGACGGGGATCACAATTCCGTCTTCTGCTTCTGAGGGACGGCACTCAGGCGATGGTGAATGGCTGCGCCTGTCGCCGGGCTCCATATCGGACCCTCACCCCGCCTCTCCCTGGAAGCTTAGCATTACCCACATCTCGCCTGGCGGCGGAACGTGCCTTATGGAGTGCGGGAGCTGCGCTCCCGCTTTCAAAGCGGCGGCGAGCCGCCGCACTCCAAATCGGCCGCCACATTCCCGTTGGCG